>Ga0181422_1000591_pt1 | contig 11726 bp, 6 predicted proteins | sample 45SPOviralmetaG_FD_130147 | JGI IMG/M metagenome (GOLD analysis project Ga0181422, IMG submission 130147) | Marine viral communities from the oligotrophic San Pedro Time Series (SPOT) site, San Pedro Channel, CA, USA - 45 SPOT_SRF_2013-07-18 | ecosystem: Environmental > Aquatic > Marine > Strait...
ATTTCAGAAGATGTTTTGATGGAAGTTTTGTTTGTCATCACGTTCACCTACCACCTGCATTTCACAGACCGCGGATCGCTTCGCAGGTTAGTCGATGAAGGCATGCTGGCCGTGGACGATCCTGACATGTCAGAGGAGGAGATGATATGCCATTGAACGAAAACCAACACGCTGCAAGAGAACAAGCTGTGCTTCGCATCTTGCATCGTCACAACCTGTCACCGTGGGCCAGAAATTACTGGGCACGCACTTACTGTGGACTGAAGAGGGCCAAGCATGAAGCTACGGTACTACCAACAAGAAGCCATTGATGCTGCTTTCCATTGGTTCGATACCCAAAAAACCCATCCATTAATTGTTTTACCTACAGGCGCTGGCAAGACTGTTGTCTTCGCCTCAATGATCAAGAAGATCTTTGAAGAAAACCGTAACAGTCGTGTACTGATTCTTGCCCATAGGCAGGAGCTGATCAGTCAAGCAGATGAGAAGCTCAAGACCGTATGGCCTTGTGCACCAAGCGGCCTCTTGGCTGCAGGGTTGAAACAGTTTGATTCGCACGAGCCTATCGTGATCGCTAGTCGGGATACCCTGGCTACACCAAAGCGATTAGAGAACTCAGGCGAGTTTGATTACATCATTGTGGATGAAGCCCACCATGTTGGGCCAGAGAAGCGGAGTCGATATCGAAAGATCTTTGACCACTTTGATTCTACTCAGCATTACGCACCAAAGGTTTTGGGTGTTACGGCAACGCCATATCGTATGGGTCAAGGATTCATTTATGGGTTGGACGATCACTTCTTTGGTGGTGTCGCTCACCGGGTAACGATCCCAGAGCTAATCAAGGCGGGGTATCTGTGCCGATTGTCTGCGTACCAGGTTGCGTCAGAGGCGGTGATCGATGCATCCACAGCCAGGGTCAAGTTCAAGGGTGGCGACTATCGTGAGTCAGACATCGAACACCTCGCCATGGAAGATCAAACCATGCTTGCGATTGTGGCCGATTGGATTGACAAGGCGTACAGCAAAGGCCGACTGAGCAGTGTGTTCTTCTGTATCACCGTGGCGCATGCGAACAAGATGTGCATGTATCTGCGTGATGCAGGTGTAGAAGCTGCTGTTGTGACGGCAGAAACGCCCGCTGAAGAGCGCAAGAAGATCCTTGAGGACTTTGAGAACGGCGTCATCAACGCGCTGTGTAACGTCGCTGTGTTGACTGAGGGCTGGGATGCGCCACGCACGGACTGCATCGCTTTGCTCAGACCGACCAAGTCTCTGGGCTTGTATGTGCAGATCTGTGGTCGAGGCATGCGCACCTGGGGCGACAAGAAAGACTGCATGCTGCTGGACTACGGCGAGAACATGATGCGCCATGGCTGCATCGATACCGCTAGGCCAGAGAGACCACAAGAAGATGAATCGGCCGAGCCTAAGATCTGGATATGTGACCACTGCTATGCCGTCAATGACATGGATGCGCGTCATTGCGTGGAGTGTGAAGAGCCTCGGTACAGCGTGGAGCAGATGCTTCAGCGTCAGCAAGACTTGCTGGATCAGCTTGACCAGGAGCGCAAAGATCAAGAAGAGAAGGATGCAGCTGCAACACGCGAAGCGGCACAAGGTAACGTCCTGTCTGATGAGCTAGAAGAGCCAGCCGAAAAGCTTGAGAAAGTTAAGAACATCGACTTTGTGTCTGCACAGATCAAGACATCAAAGAACGGTAACGACTATCTCAACGTGATGTTCTCAACGCCTGGTGAGTATTGGCCACAGAGCATGCCTATCATGCTGGGAATGCGCGGTAAGGCAGGGATGGTGGCTCTCAAGAAGTGGAACGCTCTGACAAAGTCAGCCACGCCGACACCGTATGATCTTAGCTATGCGGCCGATCTAGTGAACCAACACAAGGTCATGAGCCACATCAAACAAATAACTGTAAGGAAGGAGGGTAAGTACTGGAATGTTGTCAGCGTCCATTTTTGATCAGATCGATGAGTTCATCGCCAATAAAGAGAACCGCCACCGAGGCCACCTTGGTTTCAGCGGGATCGGAGATGACGATGAATACAAACTGTGGATGGGATTCCGCTGGTGTCTGCCGTCCACGTTTGGTGGGCGCATGCTGCGCTTGTTCGACCTTGGTCAAAGGATAGAAGAACAGATCGTAGAGAACATACGCGATAGTGGTGTGATATCGATCGCCTCGCATGACAAAGACGGCAACCAGTTTCGTGCATCGTTCTTTGGTGGTCACTTCGCAGGTTCGTGCGACGGGCTGCTGAAGGGTGTGTTGCCACCACCTGAACAGGAGCTCGTGCTTCTGCTCGAGGTGAAGAGCGCAAACGACAAGCGGTTCAAGGAGCTTGTGAAGCTACAAAGCTATGAGGCTTGGAGTGAAACCTATCGCTGGCAGATCCATGCGTACATGGGTGCCCTGGGTCTGACCAAGTGCATGGTTGTTGTGATGAATAAAAACAACAGCGAAATCTACTCAGAAGTGATTGAATACAACGCCGCTATCTGGGAGCGCGCACAAGAGAAGGCAGAACGCATCATATGCAGTGATGCACCAATCAAGGATACGCGCCGCTCAGAGAAAGATTGGCGCATGAAGAATGAGCCTGATCTGTATAAAGACATCTACTACGGACGGCGCTTGCCTGAGTCGGTTAACTGCAGGAACTGCATACACGCAAAGCCATTGACTGAATCAAATGGTGCGGTGTGGTTATGTAAGAAGCGGAACCATGCCCTCTCGCTTGATGAGCAGCGTTCTGGGTGCGATAAGCACATGTGGATACCTGAGCTAGTGAATGCAGATCACATGCCTGAGAGGAGCACAGAGGACGCCACAGCGTACAGAGTGGGCATCATCGACTTCTACAATGGTGTGAGGCCAGAAGATGGTGAGTACTACTACTCTAGTGCTGAGATGCGTGAGCTATCTAAGGTGCAGTTCAACGCTGAGATGATGATTGATGCTGAGAAGATCAGGGCTGAGTTCCCAGGTAGTCAGATCGACAACATGGATGAACGCACTGCGCCGTTTTGACAGAAAGCCATTTGTCTACCCTTTCTAAAAATCTGTCACCGTGGAGGATAATCTATATGACTGATCTTTTACTGAAATTTTAGTCCCAGCTGCGTGGGTCTTTGACCACCAGTATCTTGGTGCCGGGGTAGAGTGCTTCGACCAGTTTCTTCTTGAGCCTGAACACCTGGGTGATCACACCCTTGGTGTCTTCGACCACCACCTCACCATCGCGCTTGTATCGGAAGTCTGCTATGTACGAGCAGATCTTCTGATCCTCGCCGTTGACGGTGACCACGCAGGGGAAGTCCACCTGGACCTCAAGATCAGTGAGTTCGCCAGCCTGCTCTAGCTGTTTGAGTATCTTGTACCTAGCTGCTTCAAGCTTGGAATCGAACACGATGCCATCGTATTCAGTTCGCTTTGCAAAGTATTTGGATTTTGATCGCTTTCTTTTTGGAACCACACTAATCAATGCCTAGGAGTTTGTTCAACTCTATCTGTCTTAACGCATCAGTGCCACGATTAAACAATGATGTAGGCGCTGTGCTAGGCTGTGTAGGCGCGATTGAAGGCGCAGGCTGTGGTTGTGTAGGGGGTGGAGCAACAGGCGCTTGTGCGGCCTGTGCTTCGGCTGCAGCTTGTGGTCTGAATCGGCTACCCTGGAACTCACCGAAAGCTTCTCCTAGCGCGCCGAAGTCTATTGGGTTTGCAAGCTTGTCTTCATTGCCTTGCATGGCAATCGATATAGTCTCTGCGCTAGGAAAGAATGCGTTGAATCTGCCAGCCATGAGGAAGTTTAAGTTTGGTGTCTTTGCATCTCTCAATGGTTTTACAATTTCAGCAGTGGAAAGACCAAGAGTTTTTGCGTCTTCGATCGCCATGTTGAGGTCACGCAATGCCTTGAATCGCTGTTCATTGGCGGTGATATACGCTTGAGTAATCTTCTCCGCGTCCACAGCACCTCTTTGTTTTGCCACTTGGTTAAAGATAGCGGCTGAGTCTCTGACGTTTCTTGCGGCTTCTAACGCTCTGTAATACAGAACCCTGTTTACTCTAGGCTTCAAGCTTTTAACACCCGTCAAAGCCTCTGTGAATTCTTGTGCTGGATCTACAGCAAAACCTTGTTTTGTAACACCAAGCCTAGCGTCTGTAGGAAGCACAGTCGCAACCGCTCTTGGAAAGTCTCTTAGTCGAAGATTTAATCCAAGCACTGGGGAGTCAACGTCCGCTTCAATATCAACTGGCGATATTCCAGGGGTGATGCCATCTGCCAAGTGAGCAAAACCTTTTGCGTATTTTGTTCCAAGCGTGTCTGACTCGTTCCATACAGGTCTATTAAAAGATGTTCTGTTACGCGCAATGTCAGCAATCTTTTCGGTAACAATTGACTCGCTCATGAATGGTGAAAAGAATTCAGCACCGCTGTCATACATTGCGTTGAAAGCTATAGTGCTTAGCTCTTCTTCTTTTGTGATGCCATTGTTTACAGCGTTGTACACAGCACTAAACGGACGTTTCAAATAGTCGTAAGGATTGGTGTACGAGAAGTTGTAAAGATCAGTGATGTTGCCATCTTTGTCTGTCGCTATCGGTATCAACGTAGAGTTACGATCCCAATCAGCAGCCATTGATCGCTTGTACGCCTGCACCTGCTCTTCGTTTGCACCAGTAAGTTGTGTGCCTGCAATCGCAAGTGACTGAGGTATGGCTACGTTTACTGAGGTGAATCCCAGCAATCGTTTCATGCCAATCGCTCTGATCTCAGGAGAATCGCTTGCAAGCTCTTTGATACTGCGGCCAAGGATGTTGCCGCCCGTTCTAATCATTTCTGCAGGGAACGCAACAAAGTTACCAAATGGCATTTGCCTTAACTGTTTGATGAACTCTGGAACACGCGAGTAGTTAGGCACTGTATCTTTTACGATCTCAGCGGCTTCACGCTTTAACAAAGTTTCAAACTGCTCTTCAGTCAAGTCTGCTTTTCTAACAACTGCACCAAACTCAGTGAAGTTTCTGGGATCAGAAACATTGATGACTGTATTTGGGTCTTTGGTGAAAGCTTTCTGCAGTCGGCCCAACTCCATTTCAAAGCTGTATGTTTTCCATACATCATCAGACGCTTGATATAGCTTGGCAGCCAAACCATTTTGCTTGCCTTGTGCCCATTTAAAGATGGCCTTTCCTTTCGCATTGTTATCGACAGCGTCGTTTAACAAAGACTCAAACTCACCAACCTTGGCATTGGTGTTGATTACGCCAAGATCTATAAGCTCGTTGTAATACTTTTGTCTGTCAGCCAGCGTGGCTCCAGATTTACCAGGGGCAGTTAATCTTTGATTTAAATTGCTGAAAACGGTTGAGAAAGAATTGGCTAAAGACTTTGAGTTGCCTATGTTGCCATTCGCTAAAGCAAAGAAGCCTGCAGTCGTTGCGTTTCTTATTTGTGTGATTGGGCTGTATACCGTCTTGGCAATTTGAGACATGCCCTTCAACCCTAGAAAGGTTGAATACAAAGGAATGCCACCCTTTGATAGATCAAAAATTTCTGAACCATTCTCAAGGGCTTCTTTGTAATCATTGCGCACATACTTGCCAGCAAGTGGGCCAAACCTACGCTTTGCGCTTTCACTGATTTCTGACAGCGGGTTGGATGATTCAGCACCTATCCGAGAATACTCTCCCAGCTGAGCGTTTGGAGGGAGTTGATCAAACAAAAACCTTCGATCACCAAGCGCATCATTGTAGTCAACCAAGTTCTTGTAGTATCTAGCTTTGGCGATTTGCTTAGACATGACATCAACAGTCTCAACCATCTTGGTGCGCAGCCCAACCTCTTGTTCGCCTACATCACGCGCTCTTATGCGTTCAGGCTTTGCTCGCATCATTACATCTTTAGCGCCTGTGTATTCGCCAAGGAAGTCTCTGACTGCAGGAAGGTTGTCTAGACGCCGACCTTTCAACATACCCTGAGCAACACCCGTAAGAGTGGGTGTTTCGATAATATCTTTAGGAGCCATTTTGGCGTTGCTAAAGTCACTCTGAAGCATGCCGTTCAATACAGACCTAGCGTCTGCTTCAGTCAGCTTGTATGCGTCATCTAGCCCTTGGCTTGAATCTACTAATTCTTTGACGGCCCTGTCAGCTTGTTCAGCTGTAGGCGAGTAATTCGTATCATTTAAGGCGCGATACAAACGCATGCCATAGAAGGTTTTGTTGTTCCCTATGGTGTCAATCAAATCTGCTTGCATCTCTGGAGTAAGTATTGGATCACGCAATATGTCGCGCACTGAATCACTCAGCCCATCTATCTGGCCTCGCAGATCTTCTGCGCCCTCGAACAAACTCATGTCTTTGCGATTAGCAAACAAACTCTTTGACGCATTCTTGGCGATGATGTCTTCTATTTCTTTAAGCTCTTTAGCCGCGTTGTTTTTTATTACTTCGCGAGTCAAGCCTGGGTTCGCCATGGATTGTTCAGCGAACAAGAAATCATTTAATGTGTTAAGAATCCTGCTCTTGTCTTGGTTGTTGAATATGCCTTCGTTTTTATTAACAAAAGTAAGAGCGTTGTCTATCTTCTCGACTGCTTGTCGCGCTCCAGAACTATGAGCAGCAATCTCATGAATGCGCAAAGCATCGTATTGTTTGGTGAACCTATCAGGCATACCGCCTTGAAACTTAGCGTACTTAGTGAAGTTTTTCTTGAATCGATCTATGTTGCCTCGGATGAAGCCTGGGTCAGAAAGGTCTGGCTTCACACCAACGTCATGAAATGGTGTGTTGGGGTCTTTGATCGCTCGTGCTGCATCTCTTATGAAGTCAGTTCTACCAATCGCACCAGCAGTTGCACCCACTGCTTGAAGACCTAGCTTAGCTATAGCAGGCACACCAAGGATCAATGCCGCGCCCTCTGCACCAACTCTAAGTCTGTTTGACAGGTTCGCAGCAGCAAGCTCAGCCCCGGCTAAATCAGATGTATCAATCCTTTGAGTGGGGCCACCTTCAAATAAATCGCCTAGGGTTTCTACATCAGGAGTAGTGGCCGCGATATCAGCAGCACCAAACGCGCCGACTTTACCTATCGATCCCAAGCCTTTTGCTGCTTTTGCAGCGATACCGCCAGGGGCTGCGAACTGAGCTATGAAGCGAGCCGCCTCACCGATTTCTGTAGATGTATCTGGTTTGTACTTTGCAAAAAACTCTCTTAGTTCTTGTGCGCTTTGTTCATCGCCAGAAAGCTCTGATGGTAGAGTCGCTACACCCTCTACAGCACTAACCAATCCAGCTGCAACACCTCGACCAATGTCGCCAATGGCAGATACATCTTCTTCGCCCAACTGAGCGCCACGTTCTACAAGAGGGTTCTCTTGTAAATACTTTTGTGCTGTTGCTCGTGCGATATCTGGATTGTCTGTATCAACAGGTACAGATCTGCCGTCAGGCAACCTTACTCTTATCATTGAACTGCTGGCTGTAAGGGTATTTCAGTTACGTCGCTATCTTGTGGTGCAGAAGCTTGACCTCCCACTAAACCGCTTAGTCTTTGTCGAGCTATGATTCGTGCATCTCTCGCCGCTCTTTGAAGACCAGTAAGTCCATCCGCGCCAGGTTCAGCGTTTAAGTACTCAGGTCTTGTCAAAAGTCCGTCATATATTTCTTGTTCAAGATCAACAAACAAAGACAACGTATCTGCTTGCGAGCTTTTTCCAACCAATAAATCAAAGATCTCATCATCGCTCTTGCCACGTTCTTTCAAGAACTCATAATTTTGCATCAAGGCGGTTTCATCCTTGCCTTGTAGTTGGTCGTACTCAGCTTGGCCAAGATTGAAGTCGGTGAAGAAGTTTCTGTCCACCACTCCGGGGCGTGACTCTGCAGCACGAGCAAGCGCATAACGAGTTCTTGGGTCAGCTAAATAATCCATGGTCTTGCCAACTGCGCCTGGCTCACCACCGATACCATCCTTACCAAATAAGAACTTCATGATGCCAGTTGCTTCAGGCTTAGGTGTGCCTGTGCCTGTATCAGGTTTCTGTTGTGCCGCCACAGCTTTATCAGCTTTTTCTTCTTCTGTTGATTCAGTGTCATCGCCAGTGTCTGGGCTTAGCATCCCCGTTAAAGCAGCTACTTCAGGCATCTCCAAGGTTGCGGCAACATCATCCCTAACAGCGCCGTATGTATCTCCAATGTTTTCAAGACCAGTTGAGATGAAATTGGTTCCAAGACCAATGTCTGACGCAACACCAAGGCCACCCGCTATACCAGCTGCTTTTCCTGTTCCAGTTGCGACTTGTCTTTTAATAGACCGCCCGTCAGGTCTCAATCGGCTTTTCTTTGTTGCAGCCTCACCAGCTTCTTCAGCCGCCCCTGCAGCATCATCAGCAACCTTCGCTGGAGGCTTGGGTGGCGTAGGCATTTTTGACTCAGGAGGAGTTGCAATGTCATCCGCTTTCATTTTAGGTTCAACAGGTTTTCGAGCAGCATCTTCTAAAACTCCCGTACCCGCTCTATCTGTTTCTACCTTAGATACCGTTTTATCTTGTATATTAAGACGTTGACCTGGCTGAACTAATGTACCTTGATCTGCCTCTGGTAATCTTTTGTTCAAATCACCTAATTGCTTTTCGTCAATTTCACCTTTTCTGAAAGCATTAAATATGTCATCAAAGGTAGCTTGTCCCGAATCAATCGCTCTTTCTAAAATTTCTACTCCTTTTTGTGCTTTTTTCGGCAGAAGAGCCATTAGTTTTTCTAAAAATCCGCCACCAGATAGTTGGGCTATACCGCCCATAGCGTAACCTTGTGCTTCATTCTTCATGACCGAATCTCTGACAAGATCACCAATCCCTCCTGCAGCTTCTATGTAAGAAGGAATTTCTGGGATCTCTCTTGCTGTCATCGTTGCACCAATAGTGCCTGTGAAAGGAGCCGTGGCTCTACGAACTATGCCTGCGTCTGGATTGCTAGGTTTTCCTAAACTTTCAACTTTCTTAACAGCATCAAAAAGTTTTTTGCCTTTGTAACCCATCCTTGCCAACTGAGTAGCTACGGCACCTGGGGCGGTTATACCTCCTGCCACCATGGCAGCAGATGCTGAAGCTAACCCAACATCAACAGGATCATCTGGATCAACTATAAAAAACTCAAACAACATTCGGCCAAGGCCGTCTTCCTCTGAACCCTCTTCACGCATAAACTTAGGCGTGTATTCAGGCGCAACCATTCCACCTTCTTCATACCCACGCACAGGCGCAACGCCTGCCATGATGCCCATGCCTTGGCGCTGTTGAGGCGTCTGGAACATTGGCCTGTTCATGATATCGCTGTACATCATGCCTCCTTGGTTCATTCTGTTCGCCTCCGACAAAGCAATTGCCATAGCTTGCTTTGGATTTGTTACTTTTCTACCCGAACCGCCTGATTTGAGAGAGCCATCCTTGAACTCTCCCATGACCTTGCTGATCTTTCTCTCACGCCTAGATCGTTTCACGGCTGCGGTTTACTTTGGAATAATCAACACTGTAGTAGCCATCCTCGCCCATGATTACTGCGCTTGGATCAACTTCTTTGAGTTCTTGTGCAATCACACCCTCAGTTGGGTCATCAACGCCCATCGCCTTAGCTGTGTCATTCCAATCCCATGTGTACCAACCTACGCCGGGTTGAACGTCACCAACCTTCATTACGTTTTCTTTCAGGCGGATGTCAGATTTAGCCGCTCCTACAGCACTTGCAATAGTTCCTACTGCCTGAAGACCTTGAGCAAACTTACTGCCCTGAGTTTGAGCTTGCCCTTGGTTTTGACCCATACTAAAGCCACTGGTGTATTGAGGCATAAAGGGTGCGCCACCCTGTAGTAAGGCTTGGCCACGCTGCAGTCTCATGAACGGCTCATCAGCTAGTTGAGTGCCAGCCCTGTACTGAGCATCAAGACCAGCTTGCTGTATGCCTCTGCCTGTTGTTCCTAACTGACCCAAGGTTTGTATTTGAGTTCCAAGCATCTGCTGGCCTTGTTGACCAAGACCTGCAATACCTGCTGCGGCTGCACGTTGTCCGGCTGCAGTTTGACCACGAGCTTGCAATGCGGTGCCAAACTGATCTTGCGTAAGAGCACCAAGACCTTGAGCGGCTTGTGCAGTTCTGCCCATCTGCTGGCCAAATATATCTGCGCCCAGTTGTTGCGCCTGCATTCCCATTTGACCCAAGTTCTGACCAACTCCTGCTTGGCTGGCCAAAAGAGAACCAATGCCTTGTTGCCCAGACAGCCCAAGCTGCCCACTCTCAAGCGCGCCTCGTTGAGCCAGTTGCTCTGCACTTAAACCAAGTTGGCCTGCTTGCTGAGCCGCTTGTAGCGATGTGCCTGCGCCTGCTTGACCCAATGAGCCAGTAAGCTGCGCAGCCTGCTGACGGCGTCCCTGCGCCTGCTCAAACGCTTGTTGAGCCTGTTGTGCGGCTTGTTGGAATCCTTGTGATCGCAACTCAGCGCCTGTCTTGGCTTGTTGTTGCAATACATTGCGACCAATCTCAGCCTCTTGTACTGCGCCACGAGAACCGCCAAAAGCACCTGAACGTATTTGCTGTGCTCTAGCTTCTCGTTTTTGTTGTTCGCCAAGCCTAGCAATCTCTGCTTGTTGAGCCTCAATAACTTGTTGGTTAAAGGGGTCTTGAAAACTAGCTATGCCTGCAGGATCGAACTGTTCGCCTGTTCCTGCAAGCCCTGCAATACCTTGTTGAGCGGCTTCTCTACCCATTTGACCAGCTGAGCGTAGGTCTCGACCAGCCAATTCAGTTTGTGCTCGTGCTCTTTGTGCAGCTTCTGCAGCGCCTGTTTGAGCTCCGCCAACTTGGCCAGTTATACCCTCGGCGGCACGACCTATGCCAGCCGCTGATCCGCGCATAATGTCTGCGGCTTCTTGATCTACAAACTCGCGGCCCATACTAGGGTCATAACTTCCAAGGCTTTGTTCATACAGTTGACGCGCTCTTGGATCGGCAAACAAACCAGCTGTAGCAGGGTCAAACTCAGAAGTGGTTTTTCTAAATAAACCTTGAGCCTCTGCGAGTTGCGCACCAAAACCACCCAGTCCTTGTGCGGCATTCCGGGCTTGAATCTCTAATGGTGAAAGACCAGCGACTTGTTGTATTGGTATGGGTATGGGCTGACCCATAAGGCCAAGGTCGCCAGGTTGACCGCTGCCAAAGTAACTAGCAAGAATATTTCTTGTCGCCATCTCCATTGCTGGATCGGCATAGGTCTGCCCCGCCTGGGGCATTATTACGGGTATACTGGTATCTGTTACACCTGTACTAGCCATTACGCTTTCCTCATCGCTTGCTCGCCCGCCTTCTGTAAGGCATACATCATGCGAGCGCCCTCACGGCGTTGTTCTTCTTTAGATTTACCAGCGCCATTCATTCTACCGACGCCACGAACAGCTTTAGCGTTTACGACAAACTCGCCATCGCTAAGCATTGCAGGAATATCATCAGATGTCTCTGTGCCTGGGCCAGATATCGGGCCATTCATACGAGGGAAATCGACATCTCCACCATCAGCCAATGGTTGAGGCGTTAATGCTTTGCCCAAAGCGGTAAGCTCAGCACCAAGGTCTGACTTGTTTTGTTGTTCCAAAAGAGCAATTAACTGCTCTTTAGTCATGTTGGCATATCGACTTTGTTTTTTTGAAGATGC
>Ga0181422_1000594_pt1 | contig 11693 bp, 17 predicted proteins | sample 45SPOviralmetaG_FD_130147 | JGI IMG/M metagenome (GOLD analysis project Ga0181422, IMG submission 130147) | Marine viral communities from the oligotrophic San Pedro Time Series (SPOT) site, San Pedro Channel, CA, USA - 45 SPOT_SRF_2013-07-18 | ecosystem: Environmental > Aquatic > Marine > Strait...
AGATAACTACCTGTTATTTGCTATAAAATTCTACGATAATCCTCAAGCAGTCACTAAAGACGATTTTGAGGATGATTTGAAGAGAATAAAGTATGTAAAAAGGTTGCTTAAGAGATATAAGAATACTGGTGTTCTAAAAACACACCTAATTCTTAATCATATTATTGTGTTATTTAATGTTTTTAATGAGGCAACAGTTCCTCTTCTTTTCTATAACTTAGAAGAAGATCTTTGGCCAGCAATTAAAAGTTTCTTATTATATCTAAAAAGAATTCCAGAATATCCAAAAACATATATTCACGGAATACCTGAAGATGTTTATTGTATACAAGAGTTAAATTCTATCTGATGGATATTAGTAAAATTATTGGTATCGTTCGCAATTTAAAAGAAGATGCAATGGCAAACACTGTTGGTGGTGGAGCAATTGCTGGAACTGCAGAAGCAGGAGATGATCCTCCTGTGTCTAAGAAGAAAAAGAAACCACCAATCCTTGGTAGGGGATTAATGCCTGGTGCAAGAACTCGTTGGAAAAAAGGACTCGAATAATGTTCTCAGATTCAAAAGTTGCTCAGTTAGAAACGAAAATAGATATCTATGAGGAACTTTCCAGAGAGATGCTGGCAAAGTTAGAGACTGCAGTTGATAAAATATCTGAAGGTAACGCAAGAATTGCTCAGATTCTGGCAAAGCACGACGAAAGAATTGAGCAAAGTATTAAGAGTGATGAACTCATCATCAAGATGATTGATGAGATTAAAGAAAGTAATGAAAAGAATTATCAAATTATTCATGGTAGAATTGATAAGATACAAGAAGAGATAAAAACTTTTTCAAAGTTTAGGTGGCAGATAGGTGGCGTTCTAATTGTTGGGGCACTTCTTATTGGTGCAGGTAGCAGACTGGCACCCGCCTTCTTGACTCCACCAGCACAGCAGGTTATACTGGACAGATAAGAAGAACCTTTTTGTAATGGATCTGATTGACGCAAAATATATCAGTCTAGTTTCGTCTCGCCTACAAAAATTTAAGAAGGTCAAACCAGATCTTTATAACTTCCGATGTCCTATCTGTGGAGATTCACAGAAGAACAAGAACAAGGCACGGGGGTATATGTATGTTGTAAAGAATAATACCAACTTTAAGTGTCATAACTGTGGTGCTAGTTTGTCCTTGAACAATTTTTTAAAGAAGATTGATACCACACTGTATAAACAATATACCATTGAGAAGTTTAAAGAGGGGCATACTGGTAAAAACTTTGTTACTGATGAACCAGAATTTGATTTTAAGAAACCAATATTCAAGAAAAAATTAAATTTGCCAAAAGCATCTGAGAATCATTTTTCCAAAGAATATCTAACTAAACGTAAACTTGATCCAGATAAGTTTTACTATGCTGAAAAGTTTATGGAGTGGTCAAATACACAGAAACAAATGTTTGATCGTATCGGTAAAGACGAACCAAGAATCATAATTCCACTCTATGATGAATCCAAAACTTTGATAGGGTTTCAAGGCAGAGCACTTGTATCATCTTTCACTAAATATATCACTATTATGTTAGATGATGAAGCGCCGAAACTTTACGGACTTGATAAAATTGATAAATCAAAATCAATCTACATCGTTGAAGGACCCTTCGACTCCACGTTCGTGGAAAACGCTGTTGCTATGTGCGGGTCCGATGTTGATATTGGGTCGTTTGATTGGAGCGATTATATTTGGGTTCTTGATAACGAACCACGTAACAGAGAAATCGTTACCCGAATTTCAAAACTCATCGATAGAGGACACAAGGTAGTAATTTGGCCAAGTAACATTATAGAGAAAGATATTAACGATATGGTCCTTGCTGGACATGATGTAATGTCTATGTTAAAATTGAATACATATTCTGGTTTAGAAGCAAAAATTAAATTCAACAGTTGGAAAAAAGTATGAGTAACGGAACGAAAGTTGTTAAGAGAAATGGCAAAACTGAACCTCTTGATTTAAATAAACTCCATGTAATGGTGGAAGAATCTTGCAAAGATCTTGCAGGTGTATCTGCTTCTCAAGTTGAGATGCAGTCTGGAATTCAATTTTATGATGGCATCAGCACGTCAGAAATCCAAGAGATTTTGATTCGTTCTGCATCTGATCTGATTGATCTTGATCATATTAACTATCAATTTGTAGCGGCACGTCTGCTTCTGTTTGCATTACGTAAGCAACTTCACGGTAGAATGCATGATGTCCCCACTGTCAAGGCACACGCCGAACGTTGTGTTGCCCGTGGAGTATATGATGCAGAGATTCTTGATCTTTACTCTGATGAGGAGTTTGAGAGATTGGAGACTTTTATTGATCACCAGCGTGACTATCTCTTCACCTACGCTGGTCTTCGTCAGGTAGTTGATAAATATCTTGTTCAAGATCGCAGCACTGGAGCACAATACGAGACTCCCCAATTCATGTATCTCATGATTGCTGCAACTATTTTTTCAAAATATCCAAAAGAAACACGTCTGGATTACGTAAGGAAGTACTACGATGCAATCTCACGACACAAAATCAACATTCCCACACCTATCATGGCAGGGGTGCGAACTCCACTTCGACAGTATGCTAGCTGTGTTCTTGTTGATGTTGATGACACCCTCGATAGCATCTTTTCTAGTGACATGGCGATTGGTAAGTATGTTGCTCAACGTGCAGGAATCGGTATCAACGCAGGTCGAATCCGTGGCATCAACGCTAAGATACGAGACGGAGAGGTTCAACACACAGGTGTTGTCCCCTTCCTCAAAAAGTTTGAATCAACTGTCAGATGTTGCACTCAAAACGGGATCCGAGGTGGGTCAGCTACTGTCCACTTTCCTATCTGGCATCAAGAGATAGAAGATATTCTAGTTCTTAAGAACAACAAAGGCACAGAAGACAATCGCGTAAGAAAACTTGATTACTCCATCCAAATCTCGAAAATCTTTTACGAAAGGTTTATTCAAAACAAAGAGATCTCGCTCTTCAGCCCTCACGATGTTCCAGGTCTTTATGATGCTTTTGGCACTCCTGAGTTTGACGACCTATATGTGGGTTATGAACGAGATGAGTCTGTTCCAAGAAAAGTTATCAGTGCTCAAGAACTCTTTCTGGACCTCTTGAAAGAAAGAGCAGAAACTGGTAGACTGTATATCATGAACATTGACCATTGCAACTCTCACTCATCTTTTATGGATAAAGTTGAGATGAGTAATCTGTGCCAAGAGATCACCCTTCCTACTAAACCACTACAACACATTGACGATGAAGATGGGGAAATTGCTCTCTGCATCCTTTCTGCTATTAATATTGGTAAAATTAGGGATTTGGAAGATCTTCAAGTTTTGTGTGATCTTGCTGTTAGGAGTCTTGATGAACTCATTGATTTTCAAGGATACCCCGTCAGAGCAGCAGAAATTGCCACAAGAGCCCGCCGTTCACTTGGAATCGGTTACATTGGACTAGCACACTATCTTGCTAAGAATGGTGTTAATTACAATGATTCTGAGGCGTGGAAACTTGTTCATGATCTGACTGAAGCATTCCAATACTATCTCATTTCAGCAACTGTTGATCTGGCGAAAGAAAAAGGTGCTTGTGGGTATAGCAGCCGAACTAAGTATGGTAATGGAATTCTTCCGATTGATACATATAAACATGATGTGGATGAAATAGTTCCAAATGAGCTTCACTATGATTGGGAAAATCTTCGACAAAGGGTACTTACCCACGGAGTTAGGAACTCAACATTGTCTGCTCAGATGCCATCGGAGAGCAGTTCCGTTGTGTCAAACGCAACAAATGGAATTGAACCACCTAGAGGATATCTGTCCATTAAGAAAAGCAAAAAAGGACCACTTAAACAGATTGTTCCGCAATACGCGACTCTTAAGAACAATTATACACTTTTGTGGGATATGCCTAGTAACGCTGGGTATATTAATATTGTTGCTGTAATGCAGAAGTTCTTTGACCAAGCAATCAGTGGTAATTGGAGTTACAATCCAACCAACTATCCTGATAATGAAGTTCCGGTGTCAGTTATGGCACAAGACCTTTTGACTACATACAAATACGGTTGGAAAACCTCTTACTATCAAAACACCTACGATATCAAAACTGACGAAGTTGATGAAAGCAACAAGTCAGAACTTGATGATTTAATTTCTCAATTACAACAATCCGAGGAGGAAGACTGTGAGTCTTGTAAGATTTAAGACGAACAAAGAAGAACGACCAATGGTCGATTCTATGACGGTATTCAACTCAGAAGTAGTTGATACTAAAAAACAACCGATGTTTTTCGGTAAACCACTAGGTATTCAAAGGTATGATTCTTACAAGTATCCAATTTTTGATAAACTCACAACGCAACAGTTAGGATATTTCTGGAGACCAGAGGAAGTTTCTCTCCAGAAAGATCGTGCTGATTATCAGACATTACGTCCAGAACAAAAGCACATCTTTACTTCTAATCTGAAGTATCAGATTATGCTCGATTCGGTTCAGGGTCGTGGTCCTGGTATGGCATTCATTCCTTATTGCTCTCTTCCTGAATTGGAAGCGTGTATGGAAGTTTGGGGATTCATGGAAATGATTCACAGTCGCTCCTACACACATATCATCAAGAACATCTATCCAGACCCCTCAGATGTGTTTGATCACATTCTGAATGATGATCGTATTGTAGAACGTGCTATGAGTGTTACGGAAGCATATAATGACTTCATTAATGCTGCTCATCATTATGATAATTCTAATGATTGGCAACACGCATTAGAGCAAGTCCCCTACGCACTAGAATCAAGGTATGAACTCAAGCGCAAACTCTTCAGAGCAGTTGCAAACGTTAATATTCTTGAAGGTATTCGCTTTTACGTATCCTTTGCTTGTAGTTTTGCTTTTGGCGAACTCAAACTTATGGAAGGAAGTGCAAAGATCATCTCCCTGATTGCCAGAGATGAGAATCAGCATCTTGCCATTACACAAAATATTCTGAAGAAGTGGCGTGAGGGTGATGATCCTGAAATGGCAAGAATCTTCAAAGAAGAGGAGCAATGGTTGATTAAGACTTTTGATAATTGTGTTAATCAAGAAAAACTTTGGGCAGAATACTTGTTCAAAGATGGATCTATGATTGGTCTGAATGATAAACTGCTGCAACAGTATGTTGAATGGATTGCCAATCGTAGAATGAAGGCAATCGGACTTAAACCAATCTATGACATACCCGCAAAGAATAACCCACTCCCCTGGACGGAACATTGGATTTCGTCGAAGGGTCTTCAAGTTGCTCCTCAAGAAACTGAGGTTGAGTCTTACATCGTTGGAGGAATCAAACAAGATGTCAAAGCAGATACCTTCTCAGGATTTAGTCTTTGATTCATATGCAGCATATAGGGAAGCAGCAAAATCGGATGCTTTCCTATTTGGTGATTATGATGGGTATCAAGCATTTGAAGATTTGTCGAAGGAGGGGTAACACCCTCTTTTTTTATAAATAAAAATACGCAATAATTGATTAAAACGATGCAACCTGCAGATATTAGATCACTTACCGAAGCATATCGTGGTATTTACGAAGAGAAAGTTGAACTTACTGAAGAACTTCTCGATGAAACTTTTGACGAATTAGTTGATGAGTTCATTGAAGAAGGTTATGAAGAAGAGGAAGCACTTTCCCTTTTAGAAGATGCAACCGACGCTTATCTTGACGAAGCAAAGGTGACTTTTGGAAGTGATACTGCTCCTATGAGAGCATCTGGTGCTCCTGTAGGTGCTAGAAGAAAGTATGGTAAGAGAAAGGCGGGTGATGCACTGAAGGCAGCAGGAAGTGCTGTAAAGGGTGCCGTTGATGGTGCTAAGAAAAAGGCATCTGCTGCTAAGGTAGGTGCTCAGATTGCTGGTTCTATCGCTAAGGATGAGGCAAGAAGAGCAGGACGTAAGGCAGCACTTGCCGTTACAAGCGCACCTGGCAAGGCAAAGGCGGCTGTTGATAAGAAGAAGCAAGAAACCAAGAAAGGTATCAAGGGATTCATTAAACGTCAGGCACAGAAAGTTGTCAGTCGTATGAGTGAAGAGGTTGTGGAGACTGAAGGTTACCAACCAATGACTCCTGAGCGCAAACTGCGTGTTGATAAGGCAAAGAGAAATGCGTATGATAATGATCAACGTGCTCAACATCAGGGTGATTCTTCAGAAGCAGATAAGCAGTTCAAACGCCGCATGGCAATGGACAGCAAAACTAAGATGAGAAAAGAAGAATTAGAAGCAACTGGACTGTTCTCCGAGAAGGAAATTGCTGCTATAGAAGAGGCAATGAGTTCTTACGACAAAAACCGTAAGAGAGCAGCACAAAGAGCAGCAGATAGAAATGCTGCCAGAGCTGCCGGTAAGACTGGTGTAGTTCCTGGTGTTGGTTATGTAACTCCTACCAAAGAAAGAGAAACTTACACAGATGAAAAGGGCACCACGCGCCATAAGTCTGGTGCAAAAATGCCCTAAGATAAATTATAAAAAAATGTTAGGCAGGGTTCATACCCTGCTTTTTTATTATCTAGTTACTGATTTTTTAACAATTACATCACCCTCAATAATACGGGTGTTCTCCCCATCTTTGTTGAGATATAAGTCATAGTAATATCTCCCTGCCTTTAGTTCCGCAGTTTGTGCCGCAGTTAAACTGATTCTAATCTTACCGTTTACAGAATCAGTAATTGTTGTTAAAAACGAGGTCGATGTTGTTGAACCTGCATTCTTTTTAAATTTTGATATGACAGTATATCCGGTAAGATTTAGTGCTCCTCCGTCATCTGCAAGAGTAAAAATTTGAGCAAAATCAGTTCCAGTATGGAATAAAAGATTAGTTGTGTAAATTGAATTTGTGATTGCCATTAGAAAACTTTATTAGTTTACGATGTTATACCAACTCTTACTAATGCTGTTCCCTCTACAGCAATTGATTTATTGGGTGATGCCGTATCTACGTCTTTAGTCAACATTACATCATAAACATATCTTCCCTCTTTCAATGCTGCGGTAATAGTAGAAGCAAGAGAGAGAACAATCTCGCCGTCAGCAGCACTAGTAATTCCAACAGCAAACTGTGCAGAAAGAGTGGAAGACTCAGCGTGTTTCCTCATCATAGAAGTCACAGCATACCCAGTCAAATTCAGTGGAGTATTTCCACCCGAATCAGTAATTGTTAATGGTAATTGAAATTCACAACCAGAGGGAATAACAATATTGTTTGCATATACTGCCATTTATTATAAGTCTTTATCAAGTATTTATCAAGGGGTTGACAAAAGTTGATTCCATGACTAGAGTTGGTTTGTTAGATTCAAAGATAAATAATAGCTCATTATGACTCTGTAAATGAGCTTTGAACTAAATAATACATTAGATTATGAAAATCCTTGGACTTACCTGGAACGAACTTTTAATACTAATGATGTTCGGGACTATTTTGGTTTTGTTTATCTCATTACCAATAAGTCAAACGAACGACAGTACATTGGGAGAAAGTATTTTTGGTCGTTCAGAACACCACCTGGAAAAAAACGAAAAGTAAAGCAGGAATCCGATTGGAAGAAATATTACGGATCCTGTCCTGAATTAAAAGAAGATCTCAAACTATACGGAAAAGAGATTTTCAAAAGAGAAATTTTAAGTTTACATACAACAAAAGGCACCTGCAATTTTGAAGAGACTAAGCAGTTGTTTTTAAATAACGTTCTATCAGAAGCACTTGACGACGGAACGCCCGCATATTACAATAGCAATATTCTTGGGCGATACATGCGTAAAGATTATGGTAACTTTAGAAGAGACTCTTCAACTGACGCATGATTGGGCAATAGATCGGATACATATTCTCTGCGATAGAGAAAATCAAGATCTTTTACTAAACATTGAAGATGCTCATGCAATCCAAAGTGAATTCTCTGAGTGGTTAGATCCAAATATTGATGATCACGATATTTACTCACTAGAATACTTAGGGGAAGAAGATGACTAATCATCACGGTCCATCTAATAGTTTTAAAAGACAAATACTACAAGAATGTAAACGACTTATAGATCAAGGAAAGTTTATTGAGGCAAATCATTTATTTCAAATTTACTTTCCAGAAGATAGTTTTCATGACCTTGACAAAATCTATATCATCTGTTAGTATGAGATCGTAAATTAAATCGGATGGTTATGAAGATGGTGGGTAATGCCCTCATAGCATCTGCAATTGCAGTAACCACTACAGCAAGTGTTCCAATTTTTGTAACATCACCACCACCTGTTCAAATTCCGGTGGTAAATTTAGAGAAAGAAAAAACTTGGAAATGTCCTGAATGTACACCTGAAGAAAAGTATGTCCTGGCAGCACTACAAGAGTATACAAAAATCTCTGATCGTAATGCTCTTGCTACGATCATGGGAAACATTCAACAAGAATCTAAATTTATTGCTAACATCTGTGAAGGCGGTGCTCGCGTCTCCTACACTGAATGTAAGTCTGGTGGGTTTGGTTTGATTCAGTGGACTAGTATCGGTCGTTATAAGGGTCTTGGAAACTTCTGTGCTAAGTATGCCTGCGATCCTAGTACACTAGAAGGTCAGACTCGCTGGATGATTAATGAACCTATTTTCCAACGTGTTCTTCCACAATTTGAAGGTGGGGGGCAAAGTATAACTTATTACATGAAACCTGCATATATTTGGTTGGGATGGGGAATAAAGGGTAATCGAGAAAATTACTCATATAACTATAGTAAGCAACTGATTCTGGCATGATTGAACGATTTGTAGAACTCTTTAAAAAGAAAGAAGAACCTAAACAAAAAGTTGAAACACAAACTACAATTCTCCAGAAAAAAGCAGGCACTTTTAAAGTTGAAGGTGATATTGAGGAAGATGTTGTAAAATGTTCTAAAGACGATACATCTCCATTAGTAGGTGTTCCTGCACCTACATATCTCAAAGATGATCCCTGGTTTGGTCCTGCTCCTATCAAGTCTGAAAAGCAGATTGATTATATGGAGCAGGAAACTCTCATTAAACAACAACAGTATCAAGAAACTCATTCTGTTGAATCTGAAAATATTCATGAAATGATGTATCAAATCTCAACACAAAATTGGAACACTGTAGATGAAAGTCAAGGTGGTTCTGAAAACTTTCAGGAAGGACCTGGTGGTTTACAATCTGGTAATCGATGGAGCACTTTTAAAAAATGAAAAAATTTATTCTTGGTATGATGGTAGCAGTTTCTTTTGGAACTCCTGCTTTTGCTGACCCTAAACTCACCAAGGGTTTTAATACTATGGATGCAATGGGGTGTATGCTACTTCGCGAATGCACCGATGGAGTCGATAAAATCGAGAGTATTGCAACTATTGTTGATGAGTATCCCAATACTAATTTTGATTCTGTTGCTGACGAGTTCAATACAATGCTCGTCGCTCTTGAGCAGGTCGGAGTTGGGGTGTTTTTAGCAGATCAGAAGTATTTTCCTAAGGAGCATCGTGGTGTTTATCACACTGTTGGTAATAACTTCTTCCTGAATAAGAATTATATGGACAGCACCAATTATTTGATGCAAGTAATGCGCCATGAAGGGTGGCACGCTGCACAAGATTGTATGGCAGGAACTATTGATAATAGTTTGATTGCTATCATTATGCCTGAAGATTCTGTTCCTATCATTTGGCGTGTCATGGCAGAACGCACATATCCTAATAATGTTGTGCCATGGGAAGCAGAAGCAGGTTGGGCAGGTCGAACTGAGCATATGACCATGAAAGCACTTCAAGCATGTGCTGCCGGTGAGATGTGGAATGTTTATTCCCCAACTCCATTGACACGCAAGTATCTAATTAAAGAAGGTTATATTTCTAAATAGAGATGCGTTGCTCCATATGGAATGCCAGAGGAAGTTAAGACTGAAGAATCTAAAGAATCTAAAGATCCTAAGAAAAAAGGTATTCTTGGGAAATTAAAGGAAGCAGCAGATGATAAGGAAGAACAACTTGCAATTTTGTCTACTTTTGTCCGCCTTGGTATTCTTGTCTGGTCTGGGGGAATACTCACGTTGGCGTACATCAAACTTCCACCTGCACTCGGTATACCAGAGCAAAAACTAGACCCAACTTTTATTGCCAGTGTCTTTACCGGAGTTTTAGCAACCTTCGGGGTTCAGGCAGCAAAGAAAGCAGGAGAAGGTGGTGGTAATGGTGGTGGTATAAGTAAAGCAGATATGGAAAGATTGATTGCTGCAGCAGCACAAACTGCACCTGCACAAACTATTCGTATTGAACAGGCACCTGTACAAATAACACAGGCACCTCCAAAGTCCGATGAATCTTACAAGATGTAATTATGGGTAATCAAAAATCGCCATTTAAGTGGGTAGTTCTGACAGTGGGGACACTGTTTGGTGTTGCCCATATTGGTGTCTTGGGTCACTTGATTAATAATAAAACAATCAATTATCCAGACATTCATTTTCCCAATGGTGACTATTCATCTTATAATGTTGAGGGTAATCGAGACGGGTATAGGATTGAATATAAAGCAAACGATCCTGCTATTTTAGAATCAAGTAGAAGTCTTCAACTTAATAAGGATAAGCGTGGTTGGTTTGGACCGACCACTGAAGATCGTCGTGAGTATCGTAGTGATCAATATACGATGGACGGCACCCGCAATATGGGAGGTGCAGTTGATGCTGAGGGAAAGTCCCTTGCAAAAAGCGAAGAGTGTATCAGGGCGGACGCTGGCGCACGAAGTCAAGGTGCGATGGCGGGAACCGCAATTAGTGCTGGTTTAGTCGTCCCCGCAGTTAGTGGTATTCCATATATTGGATGGTTGGCATCTGGATGGGCATTGCTCTTAGGTAATAATGCAGGTTCAAAACTTGGTGCTGAAATTGGTTCTGTATTTAATGATTGCTAATGAAATTTGAATTAACGATGGAGGATTATACAATTATTCTCAATGCATTACACTACTATAAGAAGGTCGAGAAACGAGGAAACTTTAAGCAATATAATGATGAGCATATTAATAAGTTGAGAGATAAGATGGCATATCAATTAATTCCTTCAGCGCAGAGTGGAAATAGATTATGATGAGTGGAATATTTGTATTTGGATTTGTCCTATTACTTACGATAGGGATGGAAATTACTTGGCCTGTTAAGAAATGAATTTACTATTACGTCCTCTAGATAATCCAGGTGATCCTGTGTGGTCAGTGATTATATGTGTGATACTTGCAGTTGTAGGTGCATTATTTGTAATTATATACATATTAAGAGAAGCATTTGCAGAGTTAGAAGATGGGAGCAATGACACCACCGAGCAGGAAAAGCTGCTACAACTTCCGAGTAACAGAGATTAATCGTGTTCTTGATGGCGATACTATCGATGTCACTATTGACCTCGGGTTTGATTTATACAAGAAAGAAAGAGTTAGAGTTGCAGGAGTTGATACGCCTGAAAAGAGGACGAAAAACTTAGAGGAGAAGGCACTTGGAATCGACGCAACAAACTGGCTCAAAGAGAAACTCGAAGGCACGTTGGCTGGTGATGATGAGTTGTCTGTTAGGACTGAACTTGTTGGTGGCACTGGCAAATACGGGCGTCTTCTGGGTTGGCTTTACATTGGGGAC
>Ga0181422_1000596_pt1 | contig 11688 bp, 14 predicted proteins | sample 45SPOviralmetaG_FD_130147 | JGI IMG/M metagenome (GOLD analysis project Ga0181422, IMG submission 130147) | Marine viral communities from the oligotrophic San Pedro Time Series (SPOT) site, San Pedro Channel, CA, USA - 45 SPOT_SRF_2013-07-18 | ecosystem: Environmental > Aquatic > Marine > Strait...
CGGAGTTCTCCGACAGCCTTATGTCCAGCGACGTTGAAATAGAACCGGGCTGGCCTGTCCATATCGGGCTTGACTTTGGTTTAACGCCAGCGGCTGTGTTTGGTCAGAAGATGGCTAACGGCAGGTGGCACGTTGTGCATGAGCTGGTTGCCTTCGACATGGGCCTAGAGCGGTTTTGTCACCACCTCATGGCGGACATCAACACGCACTTCCCCAAGAGCGAGGTGTTCATCTGGGGTGACCCGGCGGGTGCAAAGCGCGATGAGATATTCGAGGTGACCGCGTTTGAGCATATGCGCACCATCGGCCTGCGCGCACAACCAACAGCGTCTAACGACTTCATGGTTCGCCGTGAGGCAGGTGCCGCACCAATGAACCGGCTGATAGACGGCAAGCCCGGCCTTGTCGTAGACCGTAGCTGTGCGCGTGTACGCAAATCGCTAGCTGGTGGCTATCACTTCAAGCGCGTTGCGATGGGTGGCGGTCAGGAACGGTTTAAGGATGCGCCAAACAAAAACGAACACTCGCATGTCGGTGACGCATACGGTTATCTGATGATGGGGTCTGAGCATCGCAACATGACACGCAATAGTCACCGCAGCGGAGCGATAAAGCCAATACAGGCAAACATGGATTTTAATGTTTTCTAGCAGTAAAGAAGTCAGCATCATACCGTTTCACTGGACGCACCCCTTCCACATGGACCTGCGCGAGTTCGAGAAGGCGTATTTCAAAAACGTGTCTGACTACCCGGAGCGGTTAAAAGTGTACGCGATGGAGCCGCACTGCTACACCGCTTTGCATAAGGGCGACATGGCGTGTTGCTTCGGCTTCAACGAGCTATGGCCCGGCGTTGCCGAGGGCTGGTTGCTGACAACACCCATAGTTGAGCGCAATCCGATATCACTTACGCGCGGTGCTATCAGAGTGTTTAATCACGTTGCTATCGAAATGCGATTACATCGATTGCAGTTGGTAGTTGATGCGCGTAATGAGCTTGCTATCCATTGGGCTACTGCGTTAAAATTCAACCCAGAGGGTCGCCTATCTAGGTATGGCCCAGACAAAAGCGACCACATTATGTATGCGAGGAACTATGGGTAGTTTATTCGGTGGGCGTCCAAGCGCCCCAGCACCAGACCCGAAAGTAACTGAAGCGCAGGAGCGTCAGGAAGAGCGCCTCGACGCGCAAGAAGAGCAGAAGATGCGCCAGATTGAAGCGCAACGTCGCGCTCGTCGTGTCGGCGGTCAGCGTCTGTTGCTTAGTTCTGAGCGCGAGACACCATCAACAGGCATCAAAAAAACGTTAGGAAGTTAGCATGGGTGGATTTACCAAAAGACCAAAAGTAACACCAAAGGTTGCAGAGGCGTTCACAGACCTTGCTGACAATTCTAATGTTAAGTTATCGCCCGAAGATACGCCGGGAACGCAGGCTTATTCTGACGCTAAAGCAAAATCAGCCGCACTGCGCGCAAGAAAAGCTGGCGGTCAGCGCTCATTGTTGGGCGGCGGTCGGTCATCGGGAGCCGCTGAAACACAAACAAAATTAGGAGCAGGTTAATGCCGAAGGTAGTTTCCAAAGACGGTAAGGCTCGCACATTTGCCTATACAAAAGCTGGCATGGGTGCGGCTAAAGAATATGCCAAGCAGACGGGCGGACGTGTTGCAGGCGCATCAATGAAAACTAAAATGGCAAAGAAGAAAAGCTATGGCAAAAACGCCTAAACCAGTCTGGGATAAGAAGCGCCCGAAGAGCGCCGGCAAGCCAAAAGGTTTGACACCTGCGCAGAAGCGTTCTGCAATGCGCGCCGCTTCCAAGGCAGGTCGTCCTTATCCAAACCTTATCGACAATATGAGGGCGGCGCGTGGCTAAGAAAGCGCACCAAAACCCTAAAGGGGGCTTAAATGAGGCAGGCCGAAGGCACTTCGAGAAGAAGGACGGCGGCAACCTAAAGCGCCCGGTAAACTCTGGCACCAACCCCCGACGCGTTTCGTTTGCCGCAAGGTTTGCCGGTATGGCTGGCCCTGAGAAAAAAGATGGCAAGCCAACACGGCTTGGTTTAGCACTGCGCGCATGGGGCTTTGGGTCTAAAGATGCAGCGCGTAACTTTGCGCAGAGGAACAAAAAAGCATGATGACGCCACAGCAAATAATCAAGCGCCATGACTTAGCGCAGGGGCGCAAGGACAACTGGCGCCAAATATACGAAGACTGCTACGAGTTCGCGCTGCCACAGCGTAACTTATATGACGGTTATTACGAAGGCGGCGGCGCTCCGGGGCAGAATAAAATGTCTCGCGTGTTTGACAGTACCGCTATCAATTCGACACAGCGTTTTGCCAATCGCATCCAAAGCGGGTTATTCCCGCCGCAATCAAGTTGGTGCCGCCTTGAGCCGGGTGCCGATATCCCAGTAGAGCGACGCATTGAAGCGCAAGCCGCGCTGGATGTATATAGCGAAAAGATGTTTGCGATGTTGCGGCAGACTAACTTCGACTTAGCGATGGGCGAGTTCTTGATGGACTTAGCTGTCGGCACAGCGGTTATGCTTGTACAGCCCGGCGACGACATGACGCCGATACGTTTTACAGCGGTGCCGCAATATCTTGTTTGCATCGAAGAGGGTGCGCACGGCAAGGTCGATAACGTATATCGCCGTATGCGGATGAAGGCAGAGGCCATAAAACAGCATTGGTCTGATGCCGAGATACCGCCAAAGCTACAGCGCATCATCGACGAGAAGCCAACCGAGGAAGTTGAGTTGATTGAGGCTACATGCCTCGACGTTGAAACCGGCATGTATCACTATCACGTTATTACCAAAGAGGGTAAAGAAGGACTTCTCATGCGTGAGATGAAGTCTTCGCCTTGGATTGTTGCACGTTACATGAAGGTAGCCGGCGAGGTCTACGGCAGAGGCCCACTGGTCACAGCTATCCCCGACATCAAGACGCTGAACAAAACCTTAGAATTGCTATTGAAAAATGCCAGCTTGTCTATTGCCGGGGTCTACACAGCCGCAGATGATGGCGTGCTAAACCCGCAGACAATCAGCATCAGACCCGGTGCAATCATTCCTGTTGCGCGTAACGGTGGCCCGCAAGGTGAGAGCCTGCGGATGTTGCCGCGGTCTGGCGACTTTAACGTCTCGCAGATTATCATCAACGACCTTCGCTTAAACGTTAAGAAAATCATGCTGGACGACACGTTGCCAAACGATAATATGTCAGCCCGGTCAGCAACAGAAATCTCGTTTAGGTCGGCTGAGTTAGCCAGCAATCTTGGGTCTGCTTTTGGTCGCCTGATAACAGAAACAATGATACCGCTCGTCTCGCGCATACTTGGCGTTATGGATGAACGCGGGTTAATAGAACTACCGCTGAAGGTGAACGGCTTGGAAATTAAAGTCACGCCAGTATCACCTATCGCACAAGCGCAAAGCATGGGCGATATCGAAAAGATTATGCAGTGGGTGCAGATGTCATCGATGCTCGGACCAGAGGGCCAGATGGCTGTTCGCACAAGCGCAATACCAGACCATGTTGCTGACAAGCTCGGCATCCCGGCTGACTTGCGCACAACACCAGAAGAGCGCGAGCAGATGATGCAACAAGCTATGCAGGCCGCACAAATGGCGGCAGAGCAACAGGCAGCGCCAGAGGCTGAATAATGACAGATGATGGATGGGATGCACTGCGCTCAGTAGAGCCGCAGTCAAGACTAACACAGCAGGACAACCAAGACGACGTAGACAGGTTGTACCTGCGCGTATTCGGCAGCGAGGATGGGCAGAAGCTCCATGAGCATCTGCGTTCGCTAACGATAGAGCAGCCCACATGGTATCCCGGCGAAGATGCTTCGCATGGGTTTGCCAGAGAAGGGCAAAATTCACTTGTCCGCGAAATAGAAAAGCGGATGCAACGTGCGAGGAACTTATGAGCGAAACTGAAGGACTGATGGCCCAAGCCAGCGTAGAGGCAGAGGATAACCAGCAGCCAGAAGAAACTATCTCCCACATCCAGCCAGAGGCTGGCCCACAATCACTTGATGAGGTTACTGTTGCCTCTGAGGGCGAAGAGGTAGAGTTTGAACGGCCTGACTGGTATCCAGATAAATTCTGGAATGACGACGATGGGCCAGACTTAGAAAACCTTGCTAAGTCATACAATGAATTGCAGAAGAAATTCTCTCAGGGCAAACACAAGGCGCCAGATGAGTATGATGAGAAGGTATTTAGCGATGCTAATATTCCAGAGGATGATGAGCTATATAACAGCTATAAAGGCTGGGCTAAAGATAACGGCATCAGTCAGGATGCGTTTGACCAACTTGCGTCAAAGTTTATCGAATTATCTGCTGGTGAAGCAGAGGCGGCTGAAGTTTCGTTTAAGGAAGAACATGCAAAACTTGGGCCGAATGCTGACGCAACTATTAAATCTATGACTGACTGGGCTTCTGGCTTAGTGCGCAAAGGCGTGTGGTCAGAGGGTGACTTTGAGGAGTTTCGCATAATGGGCGGCACTGCGCAGGGTCTAAAGGCGTTGCAGAAAGTGCGTAGCTATTATGGCGACAGACCTATCCCGGTAGACGTTGGGCCAGTAGATGGCGCGCCGTCTAAGGAAGAACTGAACTCGATGGTAGGCAAGCCGGAGTATCAAACCGACCCTGCATATCGTGCAAAAGTCGAGAAGATGTTCGAGCAAGTTTACGGCACGCAGGACTATTCTGCTATCTAATCAATAGCGCACCTTGCGGGGTGCGCTGTTTTTTTATAAAATTTACATGACGGATAACCTATATGTGGGCCTGTCGACCACGTTCTGGGGTGTAACGTACACACCCAAGCAGCAGCCCGGCTTCGGATACCTGATGCGCTTTTGAAAAACATTTTTAACGAGAGGACTAAAAAATGGCAGTAGCTATTTCAAACGCCTTCGTGCAGATGTTCGATGCGGAAGTTAAGCAGGCATATCAGGGCGCACGCGCTCTTGCCGGTGTAGTTCGTGAACGGACAAACGTCGAAGGCTCACAAGTGAAGTTCCCGAAAATCGGGAAAGGCACCGCGACTGTGCGCGTACCACAGACAGACGTGACACCATTAAACGTGTCATACTCACAAGTCACCGCCACAATGTCAGACTTCATTGCTGCTGAATATAGCGATATCTTCAATCAGCAGAAGGTCAACTTCGACGAGCGCCGCGAATTGGTGCAAGTTGTATCTGGCGCAATCGGACGCCGCATGGACCAGCTCGTTATCGACGCGCTGAATGCCGCATCATCACCATCAACTGTTGCTACAACAGTCGGCGGTTCTGGCACAAACATGAACCTTGCAAAGCTGTTAGCGGCTAAGAAGGCTCTTGACACAAAGAACGTACCTGCTGAAGGTCGTTGCATGGTAATCCACGCAAACGGATTGGCTGCATTGCTAGACGAAACAGAATTGACAAGCGGCGACTTCGCTACAGTCAAGGCTCTTTCAACTGGCGAGATTGACACTTTCCTCGGCTTTAAGTTCATCACCCTTGGTGACCGTGACGAAGGTGGCTTGCCGCTTCCATCAACACGCACATGCTTCGCGTTCCACCGCGATGCAATCGGCATGGGCATCGGCATGGGCCAACGTTCTGAAATCAACTATGTTCCTGAGAAGACATCGTTCCTCGTATCTTCAATGTTCTCCGCTGGTGCGGTTGCCATTGATGACGACGGCATCGTTAAAATCTCAGCGACTGAATAAGGAGAACTGAACGATGGCATTTTCAAGTGCAGGCTTAAACGTGATGGGTGCATCAAAGAAGGGCAACGCTCCTTCTATGTACACCTACACATCAGCAGACGCGATTGCTACTGTGAACACAGAGGGTTACTTCAATGGCCTGAGTGACACGCTAGCCGTTGGCGACATCATCTTTTGCTACGATAGCGCAACACCAACAATGAGCATTGTTGTTGTGCTGTCAAACGCATCAGGCGTTGTTGACGTGTCTGACGGTACAGCAGTATCTGTTGCTGACGCCGACTAATATTAGCGGGGCGGCTTCGGTCGCCCCACTATCACATCGGAGACATGCATGGCTGCTGGCGATACCAAATTATCAATCTGTTCTGACGCGCTCATTATGTTGGGGGCGTCTCCGCTTTCCAGCTTCAGTGACGGCACTGATGAGGCGCAGGTTGCAGACCGGCTCTACGATGATGTGCGTGATACACTTATTATGCAGTACCCTTATAGCTGGACAATACAAAAGACGAAGATTGCACGTTTAGCAGATACGCCTATCAACGAATGGAAGTATAAGTATCAGCTACCCGGCGACATGCTAGGCAACCCCAAGGCTGTATTTAACACCAGCTCTGTCGGCGCAACGTCAATTAGAGATTTTGAAATCTACTCAGCAGGACTGTTTACAAATTTAGAAGATGTTTGGATTGATTATCAATATCTGCCGGAGCCAGCGGAGTTTCCGCCCTACTTCGTGCGTCTTCTCAAGACAGCGCTTGCGGCGGAGTTTGCCGAACCCATTACTGACCAAATTACAAAGGCTGATTATTTTCACTCGAAGGCTTACGGCGCGCCGTCTGACAATATGCGCGGTGGGCTTGTGCGGGTTGCTATTAACATTGATGGTGCTGACCAGCCGTCCAAATCAATACAAGAGTTCCCGATATCTGACATAAGGTTTTAAGAATGAGCCGCATCATTCAGATCCAGAATGACTTCACCAGCGGCGAGCTAGACCCCAAGCTACGCGCACGCACTGATATTGCGCAGTACAAGTCAGGCTTAACCACAGCAAAGAATGTATCTATCCAGCCGCAGGGCGGGGCAAAGCGCCGTGACGGCACAAATTTTATAACTGAGCTTGATGCTGGCGCCGCTAATGCAGTGCGCATGGTTGCCTTCGAGTTTAGTGTGACAGATAGCTACATGCTCGTTTTTACGCCGGGCAAGATGTATGTGTTCAAGAACCAAGCGCTGGTTACTGACATTAATGGCAGTGGTAATGACTTTCTTGCCGTTGCCGCTTTGACAAGCAGTATTATCCCGACAATGAACTGGGTGCAAAGCGCTGACACAGTTATTGTGGTTCACGAAGACTTAGCGCCGTTAAAGATTGTGCGCGGCGCAACCGATAGCTCTTGGACCGCTAGCACACTAACCTTTAATTATGTGCCACAATACGCATACACAATCACCACAGTTGCCGGTACAACAATCACTGGCGATAGCTTTAACCACTTGTCGCCTAGTGGTACTAGCGGGAACATAACCTTAGAGGCGCAGAAGAGCGGCAAAACCGCATCAGCTGCTTTAACGCAATCTGCTAGTTACTACGAAGACCAGTATATAAACGTAACACCGTTTGGTCGGCTAAGAATTATTCGTAAGGTTAGCAACAGCAAGCTAGAGTGTTTTGCCGAAGTGCCATTGTTTGACACTGAAGATATTGCGCAAGCTAACTTTGAGATTGAGCGCGGCTACGAAGACGTGTGGTCAGGGTCACGCGGCTACCCACGCAGCGTGACGTTCCATGAAGGCCGTCTATACTTTGGCGGCACCAAAAGCAGACCGTCTACCATCTTTGGTTCGCGGGTGTCAGACTTCTTTAACTTCGACCCCGGCGAGGCGTTAGACGATGCCGCTGTTGAAGCAACCCTAGACACAGGAACGTTCAATGCTATTGTCGATATGTATTCCGGGCGTCATTTACAGGTATTCACTACCGGCGGCGAGTTTTATGTGCCGCAAACGTTGGATGACCCTATCACACCATCTAACCTTATTGTAAAAGCGCAGACTGCTTTTGGTATTAAGGCAGGCGTCAGGGTGCAGAACGTTGACGGCTCTACGTTATTTATTCAGCGGCAGGGCAAGGCGTTGCAAGAGTTCGTATTTAGCGACACTGTGCAGGCGTACACGTCTAGCAAGATATCGCTGTTGTCATCACACTTACTGAGAACGCCGGGCGAGATGGCGGTGCGTGTTGCTACGTCAACTGACGAGGGTGACCGACTAATGATTGTTAATGACGATGATGGGTCTATTGCGTGTTACACATTGCTACGCAGTCAGAATGTCATCGCGCCCTGCGAGTGGACTACTGACGGCACGTTCTTAAATATCGGCGTTGATGTTGATGACATTTATGTAATTGTAAAGCGTACAGTGAATAGCTCAGACGTTTACTATGTTGAGGTGTTTGACCCTAATGTGTTCCTAGATTGCGCCAAGACAGGCACAGCGGCGGCGTCAGTAACTATGCCGCACCTAGAGGCAGAAGAGGTGCAGATTATTCGTGATGGTATTGTGGAGCCAGTGCAGACAGTGGCGGGTTCGCCATCGACCGTGACCTTTGCGGTAGCAGCAACGGCTAGTTTCCAAGTTGGCCTAAACTTCACGCCAACAATGAAGACCCTGCCATGCGAGCCAAACCTGTCTAGTGGGTCACTGCGTGGGTTTAAGAAGCGCATATTTGAGATTAACGCCGAGCTATTTGAGACGCAGGCGATGTCAATCAATGCTAAAGAAATAGCGTTTCGTAACTTTGGCGCCGGCATCCTCGATGACGATGTGGGAGAGTACACCGGCATCAAGACGCTGAACGGCGTGCTGGGTTACAGCTACGATGGACAGTTAACGATAACACAGTCGGTGCCACTAAAAATGACGGTGCTTGGCGTAGAGTATAAAGTGAGTGCTGGTCAATGAGTGGGATGGAAGCAGTAGCATTTCAAGCCGCATCAGGCTTGATGAAAATGCAGGCGGCGAAGCAGGAAGCGCGAGGCCTTGGGGCGCAAGCTACGCAAACAAAAGTGCAGGCAAGGTCTGAGATGCTAAAGTACAAGCAACAGGGCGTTGCTGTTCTCGACAATATTCTACGCACGCAGGCAACGATTGTTGCTAAAGCCGGCGCCGGCAACATTGACCCATTCAGCGGCTCCGCAATGGCGTTACGTTTCCAAGCACTGGCGAAAGGCTCAGAAGAGTTTTACCTATCTAAGGAAGGCGCGACCATTGTGACGGCGCAAGGCGAGGCGCAAGCCGCGCAATACCTTCAGCAGGCTAGCGCAAAGGTCAAAGGCGCTATGATGGGCGCTGCTCTTGGTGTGGGTATCCAAGGTTATAACCAAGGCACACTGGGGTCAGCCCCAGAAACTCCTATAAGTTTGGTGTAATAGAATGGCAGAGAAGTTACCAAAATATAGACCATTAGGTGTCAGCATCCCCGGCGTTTCGTCAGTAGACTATGTGTCTACTGGTCGCGCTAGAGGCGCAGTGTTTACTGGCGTTGCTAATGCGCTAGACCGCATGAGCGAGTTTGCGTTTGAGCGTCAAAAGGCGCAGGTGATAAAAGAAGGTACAGAATACGGTGCCGCCAATGCGCCGACAGCAGCGCAAATGAAAGACGCCTTGAAGTCAGGTGAAGAGCCGGCAGTATTTTCAGAGGAGCAAACTGTATTTGCGCAAGCCGCAAGAAAAGCGGCAATCCAGACGGCGCAAGCAAATATGGAAAACAGCACGCGCCAAGCTATAACGTCATTGCGCTTGTCAGCTATCGAAACAGATATGCCTGTTGAGCAGTACACTGAGCAGGTCAATAATATCATTAACGGTTTTGCTGAAGCGATGGATAGCGTCAGCCCGGCAGCGGCTGTTAACTTTCGCGCCGCAATGTCTGCAAACGCAAACAGCTCTGTGTTAGCGCACGCAACAAAGCTAGCTGAGAGACAAGAGAAGCAGGCAAAGGTTGATGCGGAGCTTGGGGCTGATTTACTTATCAATGGTCCGGCCGATGTTAAGGACGGCATAAGTAGCATTGATGACGCGTTTGTTGCCGGCTCTACGTTCGCATCAGGCGAACAGGGGTATGTTTCACTTAATGATAAGCTAGCAGTCCTTCGCAAGGCTGTAGCAGACCAAGCGGCAGGCGGCGGTCAGGCGTTAGTGGCATCAAAGCTAAAGGCGTTTGATGCGGCTGTTGATGCTCGGTATGTGCAAACCGTTTCTGACTGGGCAATGCAACAGGAAGACCCACTGTATGAGTTAAGCACTGGCGCGAAGTCTGACCCGAAGACACAGGACTTATTGTTTAACATGGACGCTGACCAAAAGCGGCTAGCAGTGGACGACATTTTCACGCGGGTAAAAAATGAGCTTTCTCTTGAGAGCGCGATGGACGCTAGAGGCGACAGAAACAAAAAAGAACGGTCTGACAAACTTGTTGTCGATATTGTAAATGCGCGCCTTAGTGGCGCCGGGTCTGATGTTATAGGGCCATTGCTTGACCGGCTATCATCTGTTGACGCCGGTAAGTTTGAACAGCTTTCTGAAAACATTTATAAAGAAGGCGCGATAGATAACGGCAATGTTGTGGCGTCGTTGCAAATTAGCTTGCTTAACAAGTCACTAACATCAGAAGCTGTCATCAATGCTTTTAGCGATGGTAACTTGAGCGTTGGCACCTTTAAGACGTTACTGGGAAATGTGGACGCTTTACGCAATGAGGACCATACGCAGGCGATGGACTATGTGCGTAATACCTTAATGCCAATGCCGGCAGGCGCCATATACAGCGTGGTCAACCTCGATAAGGAAGCGGCGAAACAAGTTGCTGATATTGAAACGTCGTTGATTGTAGAGACACGGCTTAACCCCAGCGTTAATCGCTTAGAATTTGTGCGCAAGAAAGTTAAAGAATTGCAGGCAGACGCAGGCCCGACCAAAGCAGAGCTAGCACAGAATATGTTGCAGTCACTTATAGATAACGGAACTCTGCCTAGAGGCACTACACTAAAGGAAGCTAAACAAAAGCTATTTGGCAAGACAGAGTTTGCAGAGCAATTAAACGTATTGGTAGGAAAATGAACTTAGAAAAAGAGCTGTCAACCAGCCTCGAACTAATGGACATGGGCATTGACGCGGAGCTTCATCGAGGCGACGACGGAACCGTATCAGTGCGACCAAGGCAAGCGCGCTTGGGTGCAACTGGGTTTGATTTACAGCCACCTATACGCCAAGAGATGAGCCAAGCAGAACCGCAAGCGCCGGGACAAGCTATGGAAGAACTACCGGCTGTTGTTGGTGGTCTTGCCGCCGGCGCAACTTCTGCGACTGTTGGCCTGCCCGGTGACATTGCCGCGTTAGCAGCAGGCGCTTATAACGCAATTTTCCCAGAGGGAGACGAGGGCCGGCTTGAAGCGTTTACAAGTACACTAACAGAGATATCTGATAAATATGGGTCTGGTGCTGTTAAGGGGTTTATCCAACAGCAGGCAGAAGATGCTGGCTTGAGCGATGTCCAGATGCAGGCGCTTGATGAGGCTATGATGGTTGGCGAGTTTGGCGGCATTGGCGGTGTAGCTAAAGCCGCAGTCACTAAGGGGCCGCAGATGTTGTCAAAGGTCGGTGACGTTATCGAAGGCGCAGGCGATGCCGCAAAGGCGCGTATGGCGGACGCTGATGGCTCGTTTACGGCTGGCATGGGCGTTGACCCTGACCCGGCTATCGCGGCGGCTGGTGACGCTGTGAAGGCGATGCGTGGTGGTGTGGAGGATAAGATTATATCTCAACGCCTACCAACAGCGGTCGCGTCTACTGAAGACCCAATAGCGACAAAGCTAGTCACTGACACTGCCACAACATTGCAACAGCCAGAGGCAAAGATAAAAGCTAACTTTGA
>Ga0181422_1000597_pt1 | contig 11686 bp, 9 predicted proteins | sample 45SPOviralmetaG_FD_130147 | JGI IMG/M metagenome (GOLD analysis project Ga0181422, IMG submission 130147) | Marine viral communities from the oligotrophic San Pedro Time Series (SPOT) site, San Pedro Channel, CA, USA - 45 SPOT_SRF_2013-07-18 | ecosystem: Environmental > Aquatic > Marine > Strait...
GATGTTGATGTTTTTATTCATACATGGAAATCTGCTAGTTTAAATGAGTTGATAGACCTTTACAGACCAAAAGGTAGTATGATAGAAGAGTCGGTGAAACCAAACTTATCAAAATATACAAGGTTACCACCGCCTCAGCCAAATTGGAAAGTTAAGAATCCTGCTCTTTCGACTTATGCACAACTATATGCAATTAAAAAATGTAATCAACTTAAAGTACAAGAAGAGATTAAAACTAAAATAGTTTATGATTGGGTCATACGTTCAAGATTTGATTTTGCAATTAATGTTCCTATACCTTTTGATGAACTAGATAATAATAAATTACATATACCAAATTGTAGAATGACACCCGAAAGAGATTTTGGTAATGACCAGTTTGCTTTTTCTGGTTCAAGAGTAATGAACGCCTATGCTAAAGCATTTGATTATATTGATTATCATTATGACAAAGGCACACAAATGATGTGTGAAGATTTAATGAGTGCTAATTGGAAATATCATGATATGGTTGGTGAAAACTTAGTTTACTGTAACATCAATCATCCTTTTCCTCCAGGTAAATACAACGGAACTTGGCACTCTTTGATTAGAGAGGATTTTGAACAATGGGCAGTTTGATTATATGTATGGCTGGTTTAAATACTAGATTTCATGATGTTGGTTTTGATGTACCAAAATACTTATTACCATGGCGTGATACTTGTATTGTAGCCGCAATTGTTGATGAGTTTCAAAAAGATTATAAGTTTGATGATGTAATATTACTTGCAAATAAAAGAGATGAATATTTTAAAAATGATTTAGTCAAAGAAATAGAAAAGATAGGTCTTTCAGAAAAGAATATACATTATGTTGGTGATACAAATGGTCAGGCACACACAGCTTATATTGGTGCGACATTAGTTAAAGATGAACAAAAACCAATATACATTCATAATGCAGATACATTTCTAACAAATAGAGATTTTAAAGATATAGAAGATAAGTTAATTGGCATAACTGGTGCGAGAGCTTATGTTGATATATTTGTTGCAAATAATCCTAATTACTCATATGTCAAAAAAGAGGGTGAACACATTTTAGGTATAGTAGAGAAGGATGTAATTTCACCATTTGCAAGTTCTGGTTTATATTGTTTTCATTCAGCTTGGGAATATAAAGATTGTTTTGAGAATATAAATAATTCTAAAGAGATATACATAGCAGATATAATATCTAGTGTATTGGATATGAATAGTAAAGTTATGACAAATGAGTTAGTAACAAATCAAGAAACTATTGTTCTTGGTTCACCTGAAGAATATAGCATGGAATATACAAAATGGCAAATAAAGAAACGAAACTAAAAGGCGGGTCGTTAAGTTCAACAACTTTAATTGATTATGGCGACAAAAAGATTGTAAGAAAAAAAGTATCTCTTTTTAAAGACCGTGAGTATGGTTATATGAGATGGTATAGCCAACTTAAAAAACTACAAAAGTTTGAATCTGATTTACCAGGTTTATTTCCTAGAATCTTAAATGTATCTTGTGATGAACACAACGCATATTTTGATTTAGAGTATCTTCAAAACTACAAAAACATATCTGAAATATTATCAGATGCAAGTTTAGCCGAATATGAGGTTGAAAAAATATACCATGCCTTTGTAACTGGTCTTAGAGCAATACATAAAATTTCATATGCACCTAATCCAGGAGCACCTCTTTTATATTTCAAAGAAGAGGTAGAACAAAAAATAGATGATGCTAATAAATTTGAAGCTTTTTTTAATTTCTATAATTTAGGAACATATGAGTATGATGGCCGGATAGTTCATGGTATCACTAATTACTTTGATGAACTTAGAAACTATTTTACTGAATTAGAATTAGAAAGTGAAGAACAAATACATGGTAATCCTACCCTTGAAAATACAATGTATTCTTTCGTAGATGATAAAGTTGTATTCATAGACCCATATGAAGAGAGTATAATTGATACTAAGTTTTTGGATTATGCAATGGTTCTTCAAAGTAGTCGTAGTCATTATGAAATATATAATAAGGGTTTTGTTAGATATGAAGATGAAATGCCAATGATAATTATAGATGGTGTCATACCAGAACCATTAAAACATTTTAATCATTTGTTTCAATCTGATTTGAAATCAGAAGATAAAAGACTTGTTGATATTTTAGAAGCTACACAATTCATTCGTATGTTACCATTTAAATGTGCAGCTGGTCATTTATCACACGCTAAATATTTTTATCTTCATGCCTGTAAACTATTGGGGAATTGTTTTAGTGAATAATCTTTTAGTGAATTTTAATCAATCAAAAAGAACTTGGCAAGTAGATGCCTCCTTACCAATCTCATTTACAATACATTATTCAAAAGATATTTTTGATCCTAAAAATCATGACTTAATCAATTATAGTGATGGTAAAAGATCATTGATTATTTGTGATGAAACTGTATATGATTTGTATGGTGAACAAATCACAAATTATTTTACTACGATAAAACAAGATTATGATCTATTGAATATTGGTTGTTCTGAAGCAAATAAAACATGGAACACAACAAATAAAATATTAGAGTTCTTTGAAGAAAATGAAGTAGCAAGAAGAGAACCAATTATTGCAATAGGTGGTGGTGTTTTATTAGATATTGTTGGTTTTGCTTGTAGTATATTCAGAAGAGGGATACCTTACATAAAAATACCAACAACTCTTTTGGCCATTGTAGATGCCTCAGTTGGTGTAAAAGTTGCAACAAATCATTTTGAAAGAAGAAATAGACTAGGTGCATACTACCCACCAATTGCAACACTCATAGATAAAAAGTTTGTAAAGACTCAAGATGAAAGAGAAATAGTAAATGGTCTTGCAGAGATATTTAAATTAGCTGTAATCAAATCTGAAGAATTATTTGATTTGATGGAAGAAAATAGTCATCAGTTAATTGAAGAGAAGTTTCAATATGGCGCTGTACCAGTTCGTGTAATCAATCTTGCTATAACAGAAATGATAGAAGAGTTATCACCTAATTTATGGGAAAAGAATTTAGATCGTTGTGTAGATTTTGGACATACATTTAGTCCACTTATAGAAATGAGAAACATGGAATATTTGTTACATGGTGAAGCCGTAACATTAGATTGTTTGTTTAGTTCTTGTATTGCATATCATAGAAACTTACTTTCACATACAGATTTGATGAGAATATTTAACTTAGCCAAAAATCTAAAATTACCTACAAGACATCCAGCTTTTATGAATAGTGATGAGATTAAAGAGTCATTATCTGATACTATGAAACATAGAAATAATAAACAAAGAATACCGGTACCTGTGAGTATTGGTAATTATAAATTTATAAACGACCTTTCAGAACAAGATATACTCAAGGTTACAAAAATTTATGAGGCACTTTCATGACTATAAAACCAAATATATTTAAGAAAAGAGTTTTAGTTACGGGTTCAACAAAAGGTATTGGTAGAGCCATAACAGAAAAATTTTTAAATGAAGATTATGAGGTTGTAGGTTTTGCTAGAAGTGGTGCTAATAAATTAACTCACGAAAGTTATCAGCATTGTACTGCCGATATTGGAATTCCAGATATGGTTGAAGCTTTATCTAATAGATTATCCGATAAGAAGATTGATATATTGGTTAACAATGCAGCTGTTTTTGAATACAAACCTTTTGTTGATATGAATTGGCAAGAAATACAATACATGGTAGATGTTAATTTAAAAGGTGCTATGTATGTTACTAAGTATTTTTTACCTTTGATGAATGATGCCTCTAAAATATTTTTTATAAACTCAGTTGCAGGTCTTGAACAGTTAGAAAATCAATCTGTATATTGTGCAACAAAACATGGTCTTACAGCTTTTGCTGGTATTCTTGGTAAAGAATTAAAAGAAAGAAAAATTAAAGTAACAAGTATACATCCAGGTGGTGTCAATACACCAATGTGGAAAGACAATGTAGATTTTCACGATAAGTTAGATGAGTTATTGAGACCTGAAGATGTAGCAGATATGGTTTACTATATCTCACAACAACACTATAATGTAGAAACTAAAACAATTAAAATGTACCCAGAGATAGAATGGCATCAATAGTACCTGATAAGAATTTATTTATTGTAACTTCAGCTTTAGAACCTACAATTGGTGTGATAAGTAAAGAAGATAGATTTAAACAAACTATTGCAACTTTAGAAAATTTAAGAGAGAAAGTACCAAACGCTTTTATCTTATTTTCTGATGGTTCACCAGGTGCCTGTGATGATAATAGTATGAATCAGATTGCTAAGTTTATTAACGGTGCTGTATATTGGGCCCATGATGAACAGATAAGAGAGTTATCTCAAACTGGTAGAAAGAGTGAGGCTGAAATTGCTCTATTACTCAAAACACTTTTCTTATTAAAACAACATCCAGATTTAAGTAAGTTAATGTATTCTGTAAAAAGAATTTTTAAGTATTCAGCTAGATCATTACTACAAAATAAATTTAAAATCAGCATTTATGACAATGCTAAATTATATGGTAAATATGTTTTTAAAGAAAGATTACCAAGTTGGACAGATAAGAGTATAACAGATCATTTATTCATTACTAGATTTTTTTCTTTATGTCCATCTTTGGTGGATGATTATATTAGAACTTTAAATAAGGCCCTAAACACTTGTATGACTCATGGTATAGATACAGAACACGCACACTTTAAAGAAACAAATAAAAAATATGTAGTAGAGCTTAGACGTATTCACGTTGAAGGTATTATGGCTGGAACTGGAAAAAAAGAGGAATATTGATATGAATTTATGGAAATACTTTTTAGAAAATGATGGTAATAAAATTACAAGATGGACTCATTACTTTCCGATTTATGAAAAACACTTTGAAAGGTTTAAAAATAAACCAGTAAAGATATTAGAGATTGGTGTTTTAAATGGTGGGTCTTTACCAATGTGGCAGAAATATTTTGGCCCACTTTCAAAGATAGTTGCAATAGATATAACACCATCTTGTAAAAATTATGAGATACCTGGTACAATAGTTCGTATAGGTGACCAATCAGATGAAAAATTTTTACAAGAGTTAGTAGATGAATTTGGTGAATTTGATATTATCATAGATGATGGTAGTCATCAAGTCGCTCATGTAAACAAAACATTTCAGTATTTGTACCCTAGAATGTCTAAGAATGGAGTTTATCTTGTTGAAGATACACACGCAGCTTATTGGGAAGATACTCATGGTGGTGGTTTAAATGAACCAGAATCAATTATAAATGTATCTAAAAACTTGGTCGATAAACTTAATGCAGACCATACAAGAGGTCAAGTAGAACCAGATGATTTCACTAGGTCTACTCAATCAATTACATTTTATGATAGTGTAATTGTATTTGAAAGAGGTGAGATACATTGGAAACAACCATTAGAGTTTGGTAAAAACACACCGATGGATTATGCACCTAATCCTGAACTAGAACAAGCTAAAAACTCAGCGCCAGATATGGGAGATTTCACCATAAAAACCTAAATGTATAAATACCAGGAAATTTAACTTAACAGCTGCAGAGGCTTATGAAATTCCTAGACTACATACAGGAAAACAAAGATAAACACGCCGTTTTATCATTCGGTAGAATGAATCCGATTACAAAAGGGCATGAAAAACTTGTTAATAAGGCACAACAAATTGCCAGACAAGTTGGTGGCTCTCATCATATCGTGTTATCTCATAGTCAAGACAAGAATAAAAACCCACTTAAACCAGCTGATAAGTTAAAACACGCCAAGAAGGCATTTCCACGTGCCAATCTATCTACCTCAGATAAAGAAAGCCCAAACTACCTATCACAGGCAGCTAAGTTACATAAGAAAGGTGTATCACACCTACACGTTGTCGCAGGTTCAGACCGTGTTTCAGAGTTTAAAAACACTCTCAATAGATATAATGGTTCACATTCAAAAGCATTATATAATTTTAAAAATATAAAAGTACACTCATCTGGTGATAGAGACCCAGATAGTCATGGTACATCTGGTATGTCAGGTACAAAGATGAGAGGTCATGCAGCTTCAGGTAATTACAAGGCATTTAAGTCTGGTGCACCATCAGGTATGAGTGATAGTCATGTAAAACATATGTACAATGATACTCGTAAGGGTATGAAGATTGCAGAAGATGTTGCAGTATTTTTGATTGGTGGACCTGGTTCAGGTAAAGATTTCATATTTAAAACCGTAATGGAAGATTTTGGTCTTTCAGAAATGAATACAGATAAGGCCTTTGAGTATCTTATCTCAGAGAGTTATAACACACATAAAAGAACAAACATTGTCATCAACGGCAATGCACATGAGATAAAAATATTAGAACAAATAAAAGAAAGATTGGAAGAACAAGGTTATAAAACAGCGATGGTTCTTGTTTCTACATCTGATGAAGTATCAAAGCAGAGAAATGAAAGTAGAAAAAGAATGATGAATGAAGAATTAAGATTTAAGAAATGGAACCTCGTAAATATGGTCAAACCATATTTTGAAGATGTGTTTAAAGACGATTATATTGAGTTTGATAATTCAGATGAAATATCTGATGAGAGTATTATCGACCTCAAAGAATGGTTGGAGAGTAGAATGTCAAATGATATAAAAGATATTGATGAAATATTTGAAGATTATTTTGATGAGGATTTAAGAAAATGGTTTTCTAAAGATCACCCTACTGGTGATTGGAAGAGGATCGATTCCAAGGGCAACGTAGCAGGCCCTTGTGCAAGGGAACCAGGTGAACCAAAGCCTAAATGTATGTCAAAGGCAAAAAGAGCTAAACTTTCTAAGAGTGAACGTGCAGCTGCTGTAAGAGCTAAACGCAAACATGACCCAGTTGCTAATAGAGCTGGTAAAGGTGGTAAACCAATAAATGTTTCCAATTTTGGTAAAGGTAAATTGACAAAGGAGGCAGTAGATGATAGGCAATATGATTCGCAAATTAGTGAAAGAAGAGTTAGTGAAAATGTTGGTGGAAATATTTCCAGAGAAAAGAAAGGCAATATCAACAAAGATTTTAACGCCTGGTATGCAGGCTCCAACACTAGCAAATACTTCAAACCGGACGAACTCTCGGAGGAGAACAGCGAACACAGCATCACAGAGAAAACGCAGGCAATATCGACAAAGAAAATCGAAGAATCAATCGATCGAGGTATAGAACCTGGTATGGCTCTGAACTCTTTTTCTAAAGAGTATAATAATCGGCGCAAAGGAGGAAAAGTGGTGCCGTTCAAAGAACTAACGGGCGACACCACTACAGCCTCAATTGGGGCACAGAAAGAAGATGAGTTAAAGAAAAAAGGTATAAATTTAAAAACATTTAGAGCAAAAAGGCCAATTGGATGAAAACATTTGCACAATTTATAAATGAAGATAAATCACCTGCGTGGACAAGGTCCGCTGGTAAAAATCCAGAAGGTGGTTTAAATCAAAAGGGTGTTGAGTCTTATCGCCGTGAAAACCCTGGTTCAAAATTAAAAACAGCAGTTACAACAAAACCAAGTAAATTGAAAAAAGGTTCTAAAGCTGCTAAAAGAAGATTATCATTCTGCCGGAGAATGAAAGGGATGAAAAAGAAGCTAACCTCAGCCAAAACAGCTAGAGATCCAGATAGCCGAATTAACAAATCATTAAGAAAATGGAACTGCTAAACATAGGAGAAAGTAATGCAACACGATAATAAAGTAACTAGAAACGTAGCTGATGCGGCTCTCAAGGTATTGATGGGAGAAGAGCCAGATAACCAGCAGTTTACTCAAGAGCTAGAAAAGAACAAGGTCAAAGCTTCTACGAAGAAATCTCCTGAAGATGAGGCTAGGGTCGCTAAAGGTAATGTTGATGCTGTTGACACCGTAAAAGAAGAGCTTAAAGGTGGTCAAAAGAATATTGACATGAATAAGAACGGTAAGATAGATGCAGAAGATTTTAAAATGCTTCGCAAGAAAAAGCCTGCAAAACGTGTTGTTCACTCAGATAGACCTGATAGTCTAGTTAGTATGAAAGTTTCTAAAGAAGAAGTTGAAGAGTTAGATGAACTATCACCAAAAACTTTAGGTTCTTATGCAACAAAAGCCGGTATGGATGCAAGAAGTAGAGCCGCTCATGGAGCTGGTGCTTACATGATGGGCTCAACGGGAGAGGCAAAACAACAAGCAGATAAAAGTGATAAACGTATGGCAGGTGTAAAGAAAGCAATAAACAAATTAACTAAAGAACAAGATGAGAGCTTAGAAGAAGGTAAACTTAAAGACTTGGTCACAGGACATATGGACGATGGTCACTCATTTGATACAGCTATGAAGAAGGCACAGGCTGACTTAAATAAGATGGCAGTTAAGAAGGCATCTGATGAACATCCAGAGGCTAAGTTTAGAACTAACCCATTGAAACCAGTTATGTCAAAGTCTGATAGAGAGTCATCAAAGAAGAACTTAGGAAAACTTCTGAATAAGAAGATGCAGAAAGAAGCAAACAAACCATCGCCTGCTATGGCAGATGCTTTTGCAAAGTTAAGAGCTGGTGGTTCTCGCATACAAGATGGACCATCTAATGTTACGAAAACATCAACTGGTCTTATACACAGAGCTAAATTAGCAAAAGGTCCAAAATATGGTGTAACTGATTTCACAAAGAATGTAGAAGATAGTGAGGCAGAAGGACCAAAGGGCACTAAGAGAAAAGGTTATGGTGCTAGACAAAACAAAGTTCGCAGTACCAGAGTAAGTGGTAAAGATGTGAATGAGAGTTTTGGTTTTACCGCTATGTTAGAGTCATATCAAGAAAAAGGTCTTGGTTTCATTAAACAAATGAATGAAGAGATTGAACTTTTAGATGAAAAGAATAAACCAACAAATCCAGCATTATGGGCTAGGGCAAAGGCAGCTGCAAAGTCTAAGTTTGATGTATACCCATCAGCATATGCAAATGGTTGGGCCGCCAAATGGTATAAGAAGAGAGGTGGTGGTTGGAAATCTGTGAAAGAAGAAGTTGAGCAAATAGAGGAGGCCACTCCCACAAAAAAAGAAGTTAAGCAGGGTATTGGAATAGCTCGTGATAAAAGATATGCAAAAGGTAATATGTCTGGTGCTGTAAAGGCTATGGACAAGGTCAATAAAGGTATCGCACAACACCCTGCTGTAGCGAAAGAGTTGAGAAAGCAAAACGAGAGTTCTAACTTTAAAGATTTAAGACATCAATTAGATGAACTATCACCAAAGACTCTAGGGTCTTATGCTCAAAAATCTGTAAGAGATTTAGAGAAACGTGATAGGGCCATGGGTAAGGCAACACAAAGAGATAGAGAAGTTGTGGATCCAGAAACAAGCAAACCTTTTCAAAAAATGGCTAAGAGAAGGTCTGGGTTGACAAAAGCGATAAACAGATTATCTAAAGAAGATATACTAGCTGCAGCGTATGACGAAATAGAGCAACTAGAGGAGGGCACCCCCTCAAAAAAGCAAGTTAAGCAGGGTATTGGTATAGCTCGTGATAAGAGATACGCAAAAGGCAATATGTCTGGTGCTGTAAAAGCTATGGACAAGGTCAATAAAGGTCTTGCTCAACACCCTGCTGTAGCAAAAGAGTTAAGAAAACAAAATGAAGATATAGAATATATTGATGAACTTAAAACACCTACACTTAAAAGTTACATAAGCAAGGCAAGTAAAGATATAGAACAGAAACAGAGCGGAAAAGGTTATCCATTTGGTATCGGCAAAGACAAAAGCAAAATTGTTAAAAGAGATTTAGCTATTGACAAAGCCAAAGGTAGACTCAGTATGAACAGACAACTTGGTAGACCTGAAGAGTCAGTACAGATTGATGAACTCGATACTAAAACTTTGATGAGTTATAGAGATAAGGCTGAAGATGACCAAGTTGACCGAGCCATGGACATGAAAGGTAATACACCTAAAGCCAGAAAAAGAGCGATGGGTATAGAAAAAGCTAAAGATAGACTTAGAATGAAGGCTCAGAAAGAAGAAGTTGAGTACATAGAAGAAAAAAATGTACCAACTAATCCTAAATTATGGTCAAGAGCAAAATCATTAGCAAAACAAAAGTTTGATGTTTATCCATCAGCTTATGCAAATGGTTGGGCTTCTAAGTGGTATAAATCAAAAGGCGGAAGTTGGAGAAAAGGATGAAAACTTTAAAAGAACTCAGTAAATACACTCTCGCTCGTTATCAAATGGGAGCTGCAGATAACCTTAGAGATAAAGGTGTGGACCATGGTGCAAAAATAGTACAGTCTGTGGTTAAAGGTGGTGATGCGAAAAAAAATGACCCAGACAGGGAGAAAAGAAGCCAGAAGATGCGGAAAAGAGTAGTTGGTATTGGTAGAGCTGCAAATAAACTTACACAAAAAACCAATGAAGATATAGAATATATTGATGAACTATCACCAAAAACTTTGGGTAACTACGCAACAAAAGCTGGTGATGATTTAGCTAGAACATCATATAAAATGGGTGCTAAAAGCATGAGTAGGAATGATTATGATGATAAAAAAGATTTGAAAAAAGTCACTAATCGTCAAACTGGTTTAGCAAGAGCTGCTCGTAAGTTAGTTGATAAAGGCCGTAAAATGAAAGGTGGGGTTCCAGAGTCAGTAGAATATATTGATGAAGATGAAAAGAAGTATCATTATGATTTAGGTCATAAGACAGCTATGTCAGGTGATAAAAGAGGTGAAACTTCAGATAACTTTGGTCCTTATGCTAGTCACTACAATGCAGGATATGATGCTGGTATGAAAAAAAGAAAATCTACAAAACCTAAAGTAGTAGGTAAAGATAGTTACGGAAGAGATATTGTTAAAGTAGAGGGACATAAAACTAAGAAGAAGTATTTAAAAGATTTAAAAATGACAATGAATCAGGCAACACTTGGTGATATGTCAACTGCTTTACAAAAAGGTGGTTTTCAAGGTAACGGCCAATATGAAGAAACAGAAATACTTGAAGATGGTCACACAGATGTAGCATCAGCTATGAGAAAATGTAAGACCATTATGGAAGATGCTGGTGATATACAAACTAAATTAGCAATGATGGGTTCAGTTGAGTCATTACCAAGTTGGTGGACAAATAAACTTGCAGTTGCAGCTGCATATATGGATAGCATGAGAGATTACCTTTTATACCCTACAAATGAAGAAGTAGATCAGATTGATGAACTTAATGTAAGAACAATGAGAAGTTATAGAGATAAAGCAATGGATGATTATGAGGATAAAATTGATCCTAGAAAAGGTAGAAAATTAACAAGTCCAGAAGCAAAAAAAAGGATGCAAGGTATTCAAAGAGCTGATGATAAGATACAAACTAAAAAAATATTGCAACGTCAGAAGATGGGTGTAAGTGAAGGTCGAGTAAAACAAGATATGATTAAAAAAGGTTATGCTAGAGGTAATAGAGATGTTGATCCAAGAATGATGATACCTAAAACAAAACCAAAAGATAAACAGATGAAGTTGCCATTAAAAGAAAAACATATGACTGATGGTGAGATGGAAAAACGTGAAAAAATTGTAATGGCGATGAAACCTAAAATGAAAGGTTTTAAAGACAGATATGGTGATGATGCCAAAAATGTAATGTATGCAACAGCA
>Ga0181422_1000598_pt1 | contig 11685 bp, 15 predicted proteins | sample 45SPOviralmetaG_FD_130147 | JGI IMG/M metagenome (GOLD analysis project Ga0181422, IMG submission 130147) | Marine viral communities from the oligotrophic San Pedro Time Series (SPOT) site, San Pedro Channel, CA, USA - 45 SPOT_SRF_2013-07-18 | ecosystem: Environmental > Aquatic > Marine > Strait...
GTAAATTCAAATAATTTTCAATTATATTATAATAAACTTTTATTGTATCTTTTGGAATATTTCTAAGATAATCTATTGGATAAATTACATTATATGTTGGACATTTAATTAAATTCTGTTTTTCAAGTAAAATATTCTTAGTATTATCAATTAATAAAATATATTTTAACTGACTAATATTTTTCATATTATATTTTTTCTTTAATGATCTAAATATTAATGGTTTAACCTTTTTTATTGATTTATATTTATCTTGTAAATGATTCCTTGTTAATAAAGGACGATTAAATTTATATCCTAATACTTTTTCTAATTGAGGTATAATAAATTTTGCCCATTTATCAAATGATGCTGTATATATAAATAATTCTATATTATCATATTCTCTTGTTTTTTTTATAAAATTCTTTAAATATTTTCTAATAATATATTTATTTAATTCTTCCTGTAATATCTTATTTTTATATCTAATTTCTTTTCCATCTATTTTTTTTAATCTCATATTAATATCTTTAATTAGATAATATTCATCTAATTGTGGTGTTATATCTCCAATCATAGTTCCATCTAAATCAATTAAGAATACAATAGGTTCTACATTCATTACTATTAATTACTATTAATATATATTTATATATATTAATTTAATTACCATATATATTTATCTTATTAATTAATTCATCATTTAATTTATTTAATTCATTTCTTAATTGATAAATGCTTAATTGTTTAACTTTAAATTCACTCTCATCTTGTTTAATATTAAATTTATCTAATTTATTTAATTTTATATCATCATCAATTTGTAAAATACTATTATAAATGTACTTTTGTAATTTTACATAACAATGATCAATTCTAATTTTTGAATAACATAAATTAATTTTATTAGTTTTATAATTTAATAAATTATCAGTATCTACAAATGTTAATTTTTTCCAAAATTCAACTGCATTTTTATTCCAGACTTTATTAGACACAATATTATGAATTCCATTTAATAGCATATTAATATCATTATTTTCTAATCTCATTGTATTTTTATTCCTTCTATAATGTCCTTTCAAATCATATTGGTTAATATAAGATTGATATATTTTATATTGAACATTTGAATCTGTACAGTAAGGAAACTTATCTATAATGAATACATGACCTGGAAAAAATGCAGTATCACTACTATTATTAGGAACTAATTTACTTTTTTCCATATCATTATTTGTCATTAAAATATAGTAGAAATATCTTTTTTTAATATTTTTATTAGATAAATCTTTTTTAAGATCATTAAATACTTTTAATTTAAATTCTAATTTATTTTTCTTTTTTTCATATCTTTTATTAATATTATCTACAAGACATATCTCAGTATCTTTAACTTTTAAAGAACCTCCTAGTAAATATGTAAGCATAATTGCTGTATTTAAACATTTAGTTGTTTTTAATTTCATATTATAATCAGTGATATTTACAGATAATAATTGCATTAATGGTTCAAGATATTTCATAATTAAATCTGTTACTTCACAATTCTGATATTTACAGACTTCCATTTATTAAATTTAAATAATAAAAAAATTAAAATATTATATATATTATAAATAATATGTTTGGTACTACAACTCTTAAATATTTAGTATTATTTGCTCTTTTATTAGGTGTTCTTAATTTAACTTCTTCATCTCTTTTCAGCAATAAAAAATCTATGGATGTTGAAAAGTTTGAAGAAGAAAAAAATAGTCTAAATAATTCTGTTATGAAATTAGAAAAAATTGCGTCTGATTTAAAAACAGTTGTTGATGATATGAATCTTCATTTAGCATCTAAGGTAATGGATGATGAACATGACCATACAACTGACCATGAAGGAGCAGATGATGTATATGATACAGATGATGATGAAACTAAACCTGTACCAAAAGTAAAAATACCTGTAAAAGTAAAAAAACCAGTAAAACTTACATCTACAAAGAAAGAAGGATACAAAACAAGAAAATCAAGAAAAATGAAAGATGATGTTGAAGAAGGGTTTGTTAATGGAATGCCTACTGCTTTTGGCGGTGATTATTTGCTTCTTTAATTAATAAATTAAATATTTAATCTCTGTAATTTTTATTTTTTATTTTTAGTTACTACTTTTTTATTTTTATTAATTGATTTTTTTTAAATATTTTATATAATAAAATATGCCAGAATATTATAAAACAAATAAAGGTTATTATTATAAAAAAACACAAAAAGGAGGTTCTAGTAGAATATCAGTAAAAGATTATGAAAAAGCAGTATTAAAACAAAATGGTGGTGAACAAGTAATTATTACATCAATTACTGATTTTGCAGGTACAAATGCAAGACGGATTATGTTAAATACAAGATTTAATCCTAAAAATATAAATAACTGGATAGACACGATAAATGAATTTTTTATAAAAGATAATAATTTTTTAAAAAAATATTGTAATGTATCTACATTAATCTATCCAAATGATAATACTAATGTTGGTAGAGATATATTAAAAAATATATGGAATAATGGTAAATCCAATAATAATAGTGAATCTAATAATAATATTAAATCTAATAATGGTAAATTACCAGTTGTAAGAATAAGATTAAAAGATGAATTCTTAAATAAAACAAAAGTACAACAAAGTAATCCAACTCGTATGGAACTAAAAAGTGGTAAAAGAATGAAAGTAGCATCTTTTAAAAAAGTACCAACTATACCAAATAATAATGATACTATGGCATTTATAAATGATCGTGAAATATTATTATCTAAATTAAGAACTCATGATTTATATTTTTTTCTTAGTCGTAATAATGATAATACTTATACTTTTAAATATACATATATTAAAAGACCTTCAAATAATATGAATATGAATGGAGGTAGTAAAAAAAAATATACATATAAAAATAATAAATATGGTAATAAATAACAGTATTAATTATTCTAAGTAATCTTTCAAAATACCACTCTTTCTATCTTCTGGTTTTATATATTTTATATCTAAAAATTCAAATATATCTTTTTCATTTTCAAATTTATGTTCAACAAATTTATCCTTATATTTTCCTTTTGAATATTTTAATCCATATTCACTTAATGAGTATCCTAAAGATAATGCATGGTTTCTCATATCAATATTGAATTGACCACTGCCTGTAAAATATAATAGAGTAAATGCATAATTATTATAATCTGTATAAATCATATCTAATCTACGATTTGTTTTATGTCTTGGTAATTTACATATACCCATAAATTTTTTATCTCCTTTAGCTAATGTTTCAGTTATATATTTATCATCTTCTAAATTCTCTATTATCTTATTAAATAATTGTATATTTTTATCTTTTGTTGTACATAATACATCAATATCTCCGCTAGTAGAAGCATTTCTTCTATATGAACCTACTATTTCATATATTAAATCATCATTTTTATCAATTGAATTTATAAATTCTGTTATAAATTTATCGTGTTTTTCCATTTCTTTTCTTGGAATTCTTTTCAATAAATCTTCATAATATTTTAGTCCGATTTTTTGTTTATTATTCAAAATATTTGGATTTTCTAATAATTTATTTTTTAAATCATTAATAGATGTTATATTATGTTTTTTAACTAGTTCATTTGCTTTACTTGGACCAACTCCATAAATATTATTTAATATTTCAAGTATTTTTGAATTTTTATTTATATTACTAACTTGTGATATATTTCCACTTTCAATAAATTCTTTAATACGTTCTTTAATACTCCCTTTTGCTAAACCATTAATATTATCTAAATCTTCAATTGATTCTATTGGTCCTTCATATTCTTTAATTGCATTAATTGCTTTAATATATGCTCTAATACGAAATGTTTCTCCTTTTGATTTTTTATCATTTAATAAAATATTAAGTTGATCTAAAATATTTTTTTTTAAATCAGTATTTGATTTTATATTTATTTCAGATTTTGATGAAACTGACATTTTTTATTTAATTATATAAATTTAATTATATTCTTAAAAATTATCAAAATTTTAAAATATTTTATTAAGTTAAATATGCCAGAATATTATAAAACGACCGGTGGTTATTGTTACAAAAAAACACAAAAAGGAGGTTCTAAAAGAATTTCTAAAGAAAATTATGAAAAAGCAATTATTAAACAAAAAGGAGGTGTACAATCTGTACCAAGAACAAATGTTAATCCCATAACATTTAGTTTATGGAAAAAAAAGTATGTGGAAGAAAATCAAGGAATGTATATATGTCCTATTGCATATGCAGAAACTTATACTAGTGGACAATATTACAACTGGTTTAGAGATGTACAAGGTACAAACTTGGATGGAGAGCCTTTAACTATTAATAATAATAAATCTTTAGAAATAAGATATAATCAACCTATATGGATATGGTTCGTATTTGATTATAGAGGTGGAAATCTAAACTATAAATTTATGATATCAAATATTAACTTTGATATAAAAAATACTAAAAAGAACAATCTTATAATAGAACAACAAAGTACCAATAATAATAATTCTAGTTTTGTATTTCTAGATAATATTAATGGATTAAATACTCAAGATATTGCTAATAATTTAAAACAAGGAAGACCTCCTTTAAATAGAGCTGGATTAAATATATTAAAAAATGAATTTACTGATACGTTAATTTATAACTCGGGTGGAAGTAATGTTGGTCTACTTAATATTTATGGAATGAATTATGATTATAAACAATCCCAACCCCAACTACAACCTCAACTACAACCCCAACTACCACCCCAACCACAACCACAACCCCAACCCCAACTACCACCCCAACCCCAACTACCACCCCAACCACAACCACAGCCACAACTACCACCACCACCACTACCACCACCACCAACGCCGCAACAAAGGATAGATACTTCTACTAAAATATCTAAGAAGAGAAGTAGTGTTAATAATGCCGAAAAACCAAAACCAAAACAAAGAGTATATAGAAGAAATAGAAATAGAATGCCAAATATAAGCAAGCGTCAAAAGTTAGATGGGGGGTCCAAAGTTGTTAAAAAAACAAAGAAAACATCTAATAAATCTGGTGAGAAATCCAAAGCTGTTAAAGAAAAACAAAAAGAAAAGAGTGGAGGTAATAAATTGTCTAAATCTTCTAAAAATAAAAGGATTAAAAATAATAAATCTGGTGGTACTACAAAAAGAAAAAGAAATAATAATAATAAAAATTCTAATGAATATGTGACTTCTAGAAGTTCTACAGGTAAAGTTACATATAATACAAATAATAATACAAATAATAATAATGGTTATAATGCAAATAATAATACTAATACTAATGAAATACCACCATCATATTTTGATTACAAAAATATAATGTTCCCTGAAAATATTAAAAGGGTAAAAGATACTAGAGTTGCTTTACGAGGGGTTGTTCCATCTGAAATAGGAAATATAATAGGTTATAAAAAAGTTAAGAAGGAAAAGAAAAAAAGAGCACAAAATGAAAAAAAACATAGAAATAGTGTAAGAAATAGAAGAAATAATCTAACCCGACGATTATTAAGACCACTTACATCTGAAGAAATAGAGTCTAAAAGAAGGAATAATGAGAGAGCAGAAGAAAGAGCAAGAAAAAGATTTGAAACAGGAAATACAACTATATATTTCAATTCTCCTAATCAAAATACTAGTGCAACTATGAATAATAATACAAAAAATATGAATAATAGTAATCAAACTAAACAGAATAGTAATGCAACTGTACAGAATAGTAATACAACTATGAATAATAGTAATCAAACTGTACAGAATAATTAAAATTCTTTTATTAGTTTATTTTGAATAATATCTTGTAATTTGAATTTAATCATCATTTTTCCTCTAAAATTATTTGTATCAAGATAATTTTGTAATATGTTAATTTCATTTTCTGTTAAATTTAATATATTATTTGTAATTTGTAATAAATCTAAATATATTTCATTATCATAATTTTTATATTTTATTAAATTTTCAATTATATTATTTTTATTTATTTTCAATAAATTAGATTTAATTAATTTACAAATTACAAATATTTTACCTTTTAAATATTTAGCATTTTTATTAATATCACAAAAATCATTATAATTTAGATCATTTTTATCAATATGTTCTATAATTAATTCTAAATCATTATTATTATTGTTTATAATATTTAGAAATTTATCATTCAAGTAATTATTAATTATATATTGTAAATTATTTTCTTCAAAATTATTTAATAAAATTAATTTATATAATTTAAAATATAATTTAAAATAATTTGTTTGTTTATAAGATATTTCAAATAATTTATCAATAATTACTTTATAATTATCAATACATATATTATTAATAATGTTTTTTGATAAATCATTATAATTTTCAATTGTTATTTTATTTAAATAACCAATTATTTCTTTATTCTCTGTTTTTTTTATAATAGGTCTTTTAAGAAATTTATCTTTTTTAACATAACTACTCTTACCCCATGTTTTATATTTATTTTTAAAACAATCATAATCATTTAATTTTTTTATTTTATCTAATAATTCAGTATTAATAATATAATCATTTATTTTGTCTTTTATACTATAAAAGAAATCATACTCATATATTATAACATCATTCATTATAATTAATTTAAAGAATATATGATTTATAATAATACATAATTAAATTTAAATACTTTTAATGGAACAAGAAATAATAAATAATATTAATGAATTATATGAAAATTTAAATGTAAATAAAGCAGTATTTATTATAGATGATAATTATTATGATGAAACATATAAACAATTAATAAAACTCCAATATCCAGTTAGTTTATTTAAAGATATTAAAAAGTTTAAAAAGCATGATACAAGGATATTATTGATAAAAATTACAGAATTATGTGATTTTGAGGAATTAGATAGTAAACTTGACAATATTTCATTAATATTATTTATTAATATACCAAAAATAGATAATCTAATATTTATTAATAATTATTTTAAATATGATAATATAGATGATATTAAAATTATTGAAATTTAGAATTAATTAAATTTAATTAAATTTAGAATTAATTAAATTTAGATTTAATTAAATTTTTTTTATATAATAATAATTTAAAATGGGTTTATTAAATAAATTATTAAGATCTCTCAATAAAAATAAGAAATTATTATTAGTTGTTCTAGTATTATGTGTAGCATATTATTTATATGATGAACATTTATCAAAGCAAACTGAAAAATATACAGATGATAATAAAGTAAATGTAATGTTATTCCATGCTGATTGGTGTGGTCATTGTAAAGAGTTTATGCCAGTATGGAAAGAATTTAAAGACCATATAATTAAAGATAAAGATGATTACAGTAATGTAAAAGCATTAGATTTTGAAAGTGATAAAGACCCAAAAGTTATGAAACAATATAATGTAAAAGGTTTTCCAACAATAAAAATTGTTGATAAGCATGGAAATGTAAATGATTATAAAGGTGAAAGAAGTAAAGATGCACTACTTAATGAACTTAATAATAGATATTTAGATTAAATATTATAAATAATATTATTGAGTATTATCAACTGATTTAATATTTTCAATTTTTTTATTTAAAAATTCTTTAAATGTATTATATCCATAATTTATATTATCAATTATAATATCATTATTAATGTTTACAGAAAAATCATCGGTAGATATATTCACACCATCTTTTCTTTTTTCATCAAAATTAATAAAACAAACATTTTCTGAATTATCTAATCCTAATTCAATAATTTTATCCATTAGTGATAATAGTATATTATTAAAGTAATTAATAAATGTATCATTCTTTCTTGAATAATTATAAGTAACATTAATTCCTAATGAATCATTTTTATTTTTATAGTAATTATAAGCAAAATTATTATAAATACCACCATCTATATATAAATTATCGTTATATTCAATTGGTTTATATATTAATGGGATACAACTTGTTATTACAAGGGCATCTATCATACTCATATTAGGGAAATTATCTACATTAAAATAATCTGTATTTCTTGTAGTTAAATTAGTTCCAGTTATTGTAAAATTTAAACCATATTTTTTTGCAAATTCTATAAATGTAATATCATTTAATTTAGTTTTTTTAATTAAATATTTTTTTAAAATATCTTTATTTCTATCTGTATTATCAATTCCATAATTAATAAAAAAATCATCTATATTTTCAAAATCTAAATCAACAATATTATTTATTTCTTCAATTAAAATATCTTTTATTTCATATGATTTATATCCAATTATCAGAAAAAATATAATTATTGCTCCTGCGGATGATCCAACATAATTTTTAAAATGTTTAATTAAATCTTTTTCTTCTAAATATTTAACTGCTCCTAATAGAACTACTGCTTTAAGTGCTCCACCACTTAATACCAAATTAGAATACATTAAAATATTATTATTATTAATATTTAAATAAATAAATGGAAGTTGGTATGCCTACACAAATTAATATTTATGATTTATATAGAAATATAAATGAAAAAAAAAATAGAAAAAATTATTGTTATAATGAAGTTCTACATAAAATACATGAAAAAATAAAAAAGGTTTCTGATAAAGAATTATATAAGATATTTTATGATGTTCCGGAATTTGTATATGGATTACCTACATATGATTTAAATACATGCACAGCATATATTATGAAACAATTAAGAGCAAATGGATTTTTAGTAAAATATTATTTCCCTAAATTTTTATATATATCTTGGGACCCACGTGAAATATCAAATTATAAAAAAGAAAAGAAACTTTTTGAAAAAAAGAAGAATATTAATAAACTACAGCAATTAAATAATTATAGGGAAGTTAATAATCAGGATAATTATTACCATACAAAAACTCCTAATACATTTTCAAATCCTTCATCATTTAATATACAAAAAGACAGAAATGTCCAGTCTAATATAAATTTTGATAATCAGGATAATTTATCACCTCCAACTAATACAAAGCATAATGTATCTATATTTAAACCTATAATGAACTATGATCCAAATAATATTCCAACATATAATTATTATGCTTATTCTAGTTTAAACAACAACTTAGTAAATGAAAACTTTTATATTGAAAATAAACCACAAGATTTTAATAATTTTAGAAATTCAACAAATCAACAAATTATTGATGAACCTGAACATTTTACAAATCTGAAAATGAAAAATTTACAAAATAAACAACAAAAAGAACAAAAAACTATACAGTTTAATAATGAATATCAAAAAGATATTCTTGATTATTATAATGAAGATAAAACTGAAACTGAACACCCATTTAAAAATACAATAAAAAAATATAATAGTAAGGGTAAATTTATCTTAGATTTATCATAATTTTAATTAAATGTAAAATTATAAAATTTTAATTAAATGTAAATTTATAAAATTTTAATTAAATATAAAAAAAATATATCCTGAATTTAAATTAATTAAGTTAATAAAAAATTTATTAAATATTATAAATAATAAATAGTATGAGTAGTTATGCAACATTAGATGAAGTATATGGAAGCAAATTTCCAAAAAAGAAAAAATCTAAAAAAAATAAAGAATCATTATGTCACCAATATGCTAAAAATTACTCTAAAATACAAAAGGATTTAGAACCTTATAGTATTCAATCAAATTATGCTGATTACCAAAATCCCAATACTTCAATGTCTAAAAAAAAAGAAGAATTATTAAAAAAACATAAAAAAAAAGAGGAATTTGAACATTTCCAGGATAAAGATGAAGTTGATGCTGATTACTTTGATAAAATGTATAATAGTTACGATTTTAAAAGTCAAACTTTAACTGATGGTGACCATTTAATGAAATATGATAGTGAATTTGCTTATGATGATGAAGATGATGATACAAAGGAGAAAGAAGTTAGAAAAATTAATAATGAATTTATTGCCGAAACAGTTTCTAGAAAAACTGATTATGAATTTGATAAGCACTATATGGATTTTGCATTATATCTAATAAGTGGTGTTTTACTTATATTTATATTAGAGCAATTTGTTCAATTAGGAATGATGCTTAAAGACAAAAAAACTTCTCATACTCATTATTATACAACATATAACCCACAAGTAATGCCACAACAATCACCACCAGTAATACATAGTCAAACTCATCATAGTCCTCTTAATCCACAAACTATACAATCACAAGTATCTAATATAGTTCAAGAATTTCCATATACTCAAACTGTAAATAGTCAAGTAAATAACTAAATAATTAATTTATTAATTTTAATAAATTATATAAAATAAATGATAAAAATAAATGTTAGTAAAATATTGGACATAATAACTTCTTTAATATTATTTAATTTATTAGTTAAATATTCATTAGATTTAAAAGTTATATATCCAAAATATTTAGTTGATTTATATCCAGAACCATTATTTAAGATATTTTTATATTTTACTTTATTCTGCTTAGCAAATATTAATATTACTTATGCTATCTATTATTTTATATTTATTGTGTTTTTAGAATTTGATAATTTATTATTTAACAAAAATTAATATTATTTAATTAAATAAATAATGATTCATTTTAATCTAAAAAATATAACAAAATTAAATAAAAGTAAGTTATTATCTGGTATTACATTATTATTATTAAATATAGGAAGTAAATATTTAATTCTTGATATTAGTAAAGGTAGTCAAAGTTTATTAAAACTTAAAATAATTAGGAGGCTAACATTATTCTCTATATTCTTTGTTGGGACGCGAGATATTATTTTATCATTTTTATTAACTAGTGCTTTTATTATATTTTCAAATGGATTATTTAATGAAAAATCCAAATATTGTATTTTGCCAAAAAATATAAAAGAAAATAAGGTAAGTGAGCAAGAATATAATGAAGCAATTAAAACAATTAAGGAATATAAAAATAACGACAATAATAATGAAAAAAATAATGATAATAATGGTGAAAAAAATAATGATAAATATCTTGATAATAAAAATAAAATTAATAATTTAAGTTAAATTATAATATATAATTATTATAAAAATGAGTGCATTATCTTTTATTAATTTTATATCAGTAATTATATTAGTAGCAGTATCTATTTATTTATTTACACAAGTAAACCAATTACATAATAATAATGATGATAATAAGAATATTTTATTGAATCTACAAAATATGATTAATCATAACTTTTGGACTGTTTCAAAACATGTACCAGGTATAAAAGAGATGAATTAATTTTATATAATTTATACTGTTGTAATTTTTATAATATATTTATGTTAATATAGTATTATTAAAATGTAATGCTGTAATACCTCCTAGTAATTGTGCTAGGACATAACCTAAATATTGAGTATTATTAATTGTTCCTTTTAATAAAAACATAGTTGATACTGCAGGATTAAAATGTCCGCCACTTGTTTTACCACCAAAGTAAATAACTGTTGCTAATGCTAGTCCAATTGGGATTGCTTCTCCAGTTGTTAATATAACTGATAAAAATATAAATGTTCCAATAAATTCTACTAATGCTTTATTAATATTCATTTTATAATATATATAAAGATTTTTTACTAATATTAATAAAATGGTGTCTATTCAAAGTAAATTAAATGATTTA
>Ga0181422_1000602_pt1 | contig 11661 bp, 12 predicted proteins | sample 45SPOviralmetaG_FD_130147 | JGI IMG/M metagenome (GOLD analysis project Ga0181422, IMG submission 130147) | Marine viral communities from the oligotrophic San Pedro Time Series (SPOT) site, San Pedro Channel, CA, USA - 45 SPOT_SRF_2013-07-18 | ecosystem: Environmental > Aquatic > Marine > Strait...
GATCGCGTACATTTCTTGAAAAGCTGCGCCGAACTGACTGGTGAGAAATCTATATGTGTTACGGGTGAGGTTGCTCATGAGGACAGGGAAAAACTCGTGGATGAAATTCTCTATGGAGACAAGCAAATTCTATATGGGACACAAGCAATCTTTAGTGAAGGTATATCAGTAAATACTCTCTCTTGTCTTATACTTGCTACTCCTATAAACAATGAGCCTTTACTTACACAGCTTATTGGCAGAGTTGTTCGTAAGCACGAGAATAAAAGAGATCCAGTAGTCATTGACATACATCTCAAAGGTAAAACAGCCCAGAAACAAGCGTCAAACAGAATGGGCTATTACATGAAACAAGGTTATCAGATAAAACAGCTTTGAACATAGAAAAATACTTCTTGACAAATGCTTCAGATGAGTGTATAATATGTTGTTATATAATTGGAAAAAGATATTTGAGACAGCCGAAGGTAACTCTTTTGCTGTCTTTTTAATCTTTAGAATGATAGTAACGGCCTCAGTTCCGGGTAACAAATATGACAGAATTTATAAGTATAGTAATACTAATTTTACTGGCGAATCCTTTTTGGTACATCCAGATGTCTTACTTTACAATGCTTATAAGTACGAATATAGCGAGATAGCCCAGTATCTTGCTTTAGCTTCAATGCGTCCTTACGGGGACTATTTAGCAACTGGGAAAACCACGCTGGACTCAATACTTTGTACTGTAGCTCCAGAACTTTTTGAAGAAAATAGACTACTTACTACAGAAGATAATGAAATACATTTTCTGTACGAAGAAGTCCCACAGGAGAAAATACACTAATGGCACTTTCATTTAACAAATCAGTAGGCGGCGCTAAAAAGTCGTCAATCACATCTTACTCTTATCGTGACGGAGACAACGAAGTCCGTCTCGTAGGTGACGTACTCGCACGATACGTTTACTGGCTGGAAGGTAAGAACGGCAAGAACATTCCTTTCGAGTGCTTGTCTTTTGATCGCAACGAAGAGCGATTTAACAATCTTGAGAAAGACTGGATTCGTGAGTACTATCCCGATCTCAAGTGTGGCTGGAGCTATGCAATGCAGTGCATTGATGGCGGTGAAGTAAAAATCATCAACCTGAAGAAGAAGCTGTTTGAAGCCATTCTTACAGCAGCAGAAGATCTGGGCGATCCTACCGACCCAGAGACAGGCTGGGACGTTAAGTTCAAGCGTGTAAAGACTGGACCTCTACCATACAACGTAGAGTATCAGTTACAAGTACTCAAGTGCAAGCAACGCGCTCTTAGCGAAAGCGAAATGGCCGCAATTGCAGACCTGAAGTCTATGGATGATGTTATGCCTCGTCCTACTCCAGATGCACAAAAAGCACTCCTTGACGAAATTCGTGAAGATAGTGCTGGCGATATTGACGAAACTTTGGAAGATGAATTCAACGTATCATGATTTTATTTACGGCAGACTGGCACATCAAGCTAGGACAAAAGAATGTTCCACGTGAGTGGGCACTAAATAGGTATAGACTGTTTTTCGAGCAGATTCACTCTCTTGAAAAGCAGTGTAGTTCTCATATTATAGGAGGAGACTTATTTGACCGTCTGCCGAACATGGAAGAGCTGGAACTTTACTTTTCGTTTATTCGGGAAGTAAAGATTCCAACTATTATCTATGATGGCAATCATGAAGCTACGAGAAAAAATAAAACTTTCTTTTCTCAGCTAAAACAAGTTTCAAGAGATATAAACCCTCTGGTACACATTGTTGATATTTCTTATATAGATCCTGGGTTAGGGTTTGGAATACTTCCCTACGCAGAACTTCATAAAAAAGACAGCATTGATTGGTTTAATAAAAGCAAGCCTCTCTTTACTCATGTTAGAGGAGAGATACCTCCACACGTTAAACCAGAAGTAGACCTTGAGCGGTTTGAAGATTTCCCTGTAGTATTTGCAGGGGATCTACACGCACATAGCAATACTCAAAGAAATATTGTATATCCAGGAAGTCCAATGACAACTTCGTTTCATAGAAATGAGGTCAAAACAGGCTACCTTCTAATTAATCCACAGAACTGGTCGTGGATGTGGGATGCATTTGAACTGCCCCAACTTATACGGAAAACCGTATCAAGTACAGATGAAATGATTCCTACAGACTATCACCATACAATCTATGAGATAGAGGGAGATATACAAGAGCTAGCAAACATTAAGAACAGTGATCTTCTTGACAAGAAAGTTGTAAAACGAAGTAGTGAAGCTACACTTGTCATGAGTAAAGAAATGACTATTCAAGAAGAGTTAGTAGAGTATTTAACCTATATTCTAGAAATACCAGAACCTAGAATACCGCAGATAGTAGGGATATTTAATGATTACGCTACAAAAATTGAGATGGAGTAATTGTTTTAGCTATGGCGCAGACAATGAGTTGGATCTTAGTAGTAATACTGTAACTCAAGTTCTTGGTACTAACGGTATGGGCAAATCGTCCATACCGTTAATTATTGAAGAAGCGTTGTACAACAAAAACTCAAAAGGTATTAAAAAAGCAGATATACCAAATCGTTATGTAAATGCTGGTTATAATATTAAATTAGAATTTACAAAAGACGACAACAGATATGAAGTTATTATTGATAGAAAGTCTAGTATTAAACTAAAGTTATTAGAGAATGGAGAAGATATAAGTTCGCATACTGCAACTAATACTTATAAGACTCTACAAGATATTCTTGGAATTGATTTTAAAACTTTCTCTCAGTTAGTTTATCAGAATACAAATAGTAGTTTACAGTTTTTAACTGCAACGGATACAAATAGAAAAAAGTTTCTAATAGATCTGTTACACTTAGAACATTATATATCGCTGTTTGAGTTGTTTAAGGAGGAATCTAGAAGGACTTCGCTCACTCTTAGCAACATAGAATCAAAGACCGCAACCATAGAAAAATGGTTGGCAGATAACAAATTGAGCGATACAAACATACTTCCTCTGTCTGAAATTTCAATTGAGACGATAGATGACGAACAAGAGCTCACTGCTCTTATGATTGAAATTGGAAATATTTCTGAGAAAAATAAAAAGATTTCTCAGAATAATACTTATAAAAGTATGTTAAGTAAGATAGATATTGATTCTGCTAGAAACTGTAATGTAGAAGGCGTAGAATCGTATGATGATCTTCAAGCCGAGGGAGGAAGTCTCTCACAATCGGTAGCGGGGTCAAAACGACTTTTAGACAAACTTAGCAAGTTAGGAGACAAGTGCCCTACTTGTGAACAAGATGTAGACAATGATTTTATTGAGTCTCTAATCTCTAAGGAGACTACAAAAATTATGTCTGCAAAGGAAAGACAAGATGCAATTGAAGCAAGAATATCAGAAATTAAACGAAACAATGCAAGATTTCGAGATTCTCAAAAAACTCAAAAAGATTGGGAAGAGTTGTATAGAAGTATTGACCAGTCTCTACCAGCGGTGCCTTTGGATAAAGAGGAGCTTAGTAGCAGGGCTGACGGAATTTCGGAGAGAATATCGGATGCAAAAACAAGGCTTATACAGCTTACACGAGAAAATGAACAGATCACTAAACGAAACACGAGGATCCAAGTAATACTCGAGCAAACAGCAGAGTTTACCTCTCAGTTAGAGGAGCATCAAGAAGTTCTCGAAAAAGAAAGAGAAATTTCTAGTAATTTAGAAGTATTAAAGAAAGCTTTTAGTACTAACGGTCTGTTAGCTTACAAGATAGAAAATTTAGTAAAAGAGCTTGAAGAGCTTACAAATCACTATCTTGCGGAACTTTCAGACGGTCGTTTTACACTAGAGTTTGTAGTATCAAACGATAAGTTAAACGTACAAGTAACAGATAATGGTAACATAGTGGATATTCTAGCTCTTTCTTCGGGGGAGTTAGCAAGAGTAAATACTGCTACACTTATCGCCATTCGTAAATTGATGAGTAGTATATCTAAGTCTAGAATTAACATTCTATTTTTAGATGAGGTTATCAATGTATTAGACGAAACAGGGCGAGAAAAGTTAGTAGAAGTGCTACTTGGAGAAGATCTTAATACTTATGTTGTTAGTCATGGATGGACGCACCCTCTACTAGAAAAAGTAGAAGTTGTAAAATCAGGAAACATCAGTAAATTGGAGCACTAAATGGTGAAAGCAAAAAATATTATAGCAGAGGGCATGGCCTCATACCTTCTAGGAAAGATACAGTATCACAAAGCAAATGTACGTGTGTACTTAGAGCACCCTGCAGGTATTGGAGAACACCCCGACATTATGGCAGCAATTGAAGAAGAAATAGCGAAGGCAGCAGAGTTTAAAGAAAAACTTGAAATGCTTGAGGAGATTTGTAGAGAGCATGGTTGATAGTAGAGCTAAGGGCGCTAGAGGCGAATACTTAGTTCGAGATATGCTCAGAGATGCTACCGATCTTCAGTTTGAGAGAGTGCCTGCTTCAGGCGCTCTCGAATACTTAAAAGGAGACTTGTATGTTCCTCACGCAAAGAATCGCTTCTGTATAGAAGTAAAAAACTATGAAAGTTCTCCTTTATCGGATAAAATTTTTACGGCAAAAAAGACAAATAACTTAATACGTTGGTGGGTAAAGCTGCTACAGCAAGCTGCAGGCGGTAACCAGGAGCCTCTATTGTTTTTCAAATATAATCGGTCCCCCGTATTTGTAGTTACAAACCTATTGCCAGAAAACACAAATGAATGGTTGCGTATAGAGTGGTTAGACTGTTATGTCTTACTAGCTGAAACGTGGCTTAAAAAAGAACCAACGAGGTTTGTAGATGGCCTTTAATTTAACAGATAAAATGGTAAATGAAAATGCAAATGCTACGTTAGTAGTAGATGCACTAAATCTGGCGTTTCGTTGGAAACACCAAGGCCGTACAGATTTTCGTTATGACTATCAAAACACGGTTAAGAGTTTAGCGAAGTCGTATGATTGTGGTAATATTATTATCACAGCAGATTGGGGATCTTCTTCTTATAGAAAAGAAATATCTCCCGACTATAAACAAAATCGAAAAGATAAGTTTGCAGAACAAACAGAGGCAGAGAGACTTGCTTTTGAAGAGTTCTTTGAAGAATTTGAAGCAAGCCTTGAAGTGCTTGCAGAAGATTACCCTATACTTCGGTATAAGGGTGTAGAGGCTGATGACATCGCCGCGCACTTAGTTAAGCACAAAGAGAAGTACAATTTAGAGTACATATGGCTTATATCAAGTGATCGTGATTGGGATTTGCTAATACAAGAAAAAGTAGGTCGCTTCTCCTATGTAACAAGAAAAGAAGTAAGGTTGGATAACTGGAGAGAGCATTATGAAGTCACTCCTGATGAGTACATATCTATGAAATGTCTCACTGGAGATAAAGGTGATAATGTTCCAGGCATACCCGGCATTGGCCCGAAGAGAGCGGTACAGCTTATAAGAGATTACGGCGATGCAATGGATATTTATAACGCTACTCCACTTGAGAGTAGGTACAAATATATACAAGCATTGAATGAAAATGCAGAACAACTGCTCGTAAATTATGAGCTAATGGATCTAATGACGTATTGTGATGATGCGATTGGTCAAGACAATATTGCAAATATTGGAAGTGTGTTAGATGAATATAAAAATTGATTTTAAAAGAGACCGCTATCTCTCAGAATTTAGCATTAAAACCCTGCAAGACAGGTATTTAGTAAATGGAGAAACTTCTCCACAGCAGGCTTTTGCTAGGGCAGCAGGAGCTTTTGCAGACAATGAAGACCATGCTCAACGACTGTATGACTATGCTAGCAAACTATGGTTTATGTTTTCCACTCCTATCTTGTCAAATGGAGGAACTAAGCGTGGGTTGCCTATTTCTTGTTTTCTTAACTATGTGGATGATAGCAGAACTGGGATCACGGGCCACTATACCGAAAACGCATTTCTTTCTTCTGTCGGTGGTGGTGTTGGTGGCTATTGGGGGGATGTTCGCAGTGTAGGATCTAAAACTTCGGCGGGGTCGGAGTCAACTGGCGTAATTCCTTTTGTAAAAGTAGTTGATGCAGAAATGCTTGCTTTTTCACAGGGTGTAACTCGCCGAGGAAGCTATGCTGCATACTTGCCTATGAACCATCCAGAAATTGAGGAGTTTTTAGATGTTCGTAAACCTACTGGGGGTGATATTAATAGGAAGTCTACTAATCTTCACCACGGCGTTATTATTTCAGATGATTTTATGGAGCTTATCGAAAATGCCACTAAGTATGAAGGATTTGATGATAGTTGGGATCTTGTTGATCCTCATTCACATAGGGTCATAAAGACTGTATCTGCTAAAACTCTTTGGGTAAAGTTGATTCAGAATCGTGTTGAAACTGGCGAGCCTTACATTATGTTCGGTGATACAGTACAGGAAGCACTACCCGACTGTCAGAAGAATCTAGGACTAGAAGTACATCAGTCAAACTTATGTAGTGAGATTACACTACCTACAAATGAAGAACGTACCGCAGTATGTTGTCTTTCAAGTGTAAATTTAGAGGAGTATGACGAGTGGAGTAATGACCCACAGTTTATTCCTGATCTAGTACGAATGTTAGACAACGTAATTACTTATTTTATTGCTCACGCTCCGAACGAGCTCGAGAAAGCACGTTTTAGTGCAGAAAGGGAGAGATCAATTGGCTTGGGTGCGATGGGCTTTCACGCCTACTTACAACGTCACAACATTCCGTTTGAATCGGCGATGGCAAAAGGACGTAACATGGCTATTTTCTGGCATATTAAGTCTGCAGCAGAAACTGCGTCGAGGAATATTGCGATTGAAAGAGGAGAAGCTCCTGACGCGAATGGCACAGGTATGCGTAACTGTCATTTGTTGGCTGTTGCTCCAAACGCTTCATCTAGTATTATCTGTGGTAACACTAGCCCTAGTATTGAGCCTTACCGCGCTAACGCATACACACAAAAAACTAAAAGTGGTACCTCTCTACAGAAAAACGAATATCTTGAAGATTTGCTCCGAGATCTAGGAATGGATACGGACGAAGTATGGAAAGATATTGTTACAAATGGTGGATCAGTACAACATCTAGACTTTTTAGATGACTGGACAAAAGATGTATTTAAGACCGCTGTAGAAATAGATCAACGATGGGTTATTGATATGGCCGCAGACAGACAGAAGCATATTTGTCAAAGTCAGTCTTTAAACGTTTTCTTCCCAGCAGACGTATCAAAACAAGAGCTTCATGCTATTCATATAATGGCGTGGAAGAAAAAAGTAAAAACTCTATATTATCTGAGAAGCGAAGCATATAAGCGAGCAGAGAAAGTATCAGATGAGGTATTACGTCAACGAATTTTTGAATCTATTGACGAGAACGCTTGCGTAGCGTGTGAGGGATAAATATGAATTTACTTACAGAAAGAGAATATTATAAACCGTTCAACTACCCTTGGGCATTTGAACACTATAAAACACAGCAACATATGCACTGGTTACCTGATGAAGTAAACCTTGCAGATGATTTGCGTGATTATCGGGAGAAACTGACAGACGGAAACAAATTATTGCTTACGCAAATATTTCGTTTCTTTACTCAGGCAGACGTAGACGTATGTTGCGGCTACGCAAAGCACTATTTGCCAACATTTAAGCAACCTGAAGTACGTATGATGCTTTCAGCCTTTGCTGCAATGGAGGCGGTGCACCAAGAAGCATACTCGTTACTTCTCGAAACTCTCGGGTTTGGGGATGATGAGTATCAAAAGTTCATGGATCACAAAGCAATGATGGATAAGCACGAACATCTATCTACGTTTGGCATGGACACTAAGATGAATATTGCAAAAACAATGGCAATCTACTCTGGATTTACAGAAGGAGTACAGTTGTTTAGTAGTTTTGCGATATTGTTAAACTTTCCTCGTCACAACTTGATGAAAGGTATGGGACAAATCGTTACGTGGTCTATTCGGGATGAAACTCTCCACGTAGAAGGTATGTCTCAGCTATTCCGAACTTTCATTGCGGAGAATCCTGAGTTGTGGAATGACGAGTTAAAGTATGAAATCTATTGCGCTGCAGAGCGTACTGTAGATCTCGAAGATGCTTTTATTGATCTGTGTTTTGAAGGTGCTGATGTACCTGATCTGACACCAGAAGAGATAAAAGAGTATATTCGATATATTGCTGACCGCAGGCTACTCGGTCTAGGAATGAAGAAAATTTTCGGTAGCGAAAAGAACCCACTGCCTTGGCTAGAATATATGCTGAATGCAGTGGAACACACTAACTTTTTTGAAAACCGTGCCACCGAGTACGCTCGAGCTAGTACTACGGGTAACTGGCAGGACATTTTTAAGTAAGGAACTTACTATGACAACTGAAGTACAAGAAAAGCCAACTCTAGTTTTAGATGGCGAAAACCACGTAATTGACGATCTTTCTGACAAAGCCAAGTATTTGGTCGGTCAGTTGCAGGATCTTCAGCAACAAGCTACTGCAAACTCTGCTCGCGGAGATCAAATTGAAGTAGCGCGACAAGGGTTTACAACTCTTCTGAAAGAAGAAATTGCAAATCCAGCACCTGTAGAAGGCGCTTCGGAAGGAGAGCTAGTACAGTAAAACGAAAAGGGGCCTTGAGCCCCTTTTTTATTTATGACCAAACTGCGCCACAAATGTCTTTTACAAGCTGATCTTCTGCACTTACTGAAGTCGCTGCAGAAGTAGTAGTAGTTTCTCCTTCAGAGTCTGTAGTAGTTGTGAGAGTAAACTTGCTCAAGTGTTTTGTACGAGTCGCTGTTACTGGAAGATCCGCATCGTCGCTATCATCAAGTACATCTTCATAGACTACCATAATAGTAGGCCATGCTGCGCTGACTGTGGCTTCTGCTGATGCATCAGCTTTTGGGTACACTTCACATCGTTGTACTTTAGTAGTTTTTGTAATTGCCATTTTTATCTCCTTTATTCTTGCATAATAGTATGCTTATTTTTAACTTGAAGCGTCTATACGAGCCTGCTGCCTTGCTGCTAATATATCCGCAGGAATGTCTATTCCGGCCTCCGCCTTTCTTGAAACATACCAATCTGTATCTGCTAAATATTTTTTGCCTTTTATTCTTAGCTCCTCTCGACTCCAAGTAACTGTTAAGTCTTCAAAAGTTAAATTTGGCCATTGAGCAATCATTCTAGGCGTATCACTGCCGTCTTCAGGATCAAATATTAAGTGTCTTTCTATAAAAGTACGTAAGATCTCTTCATTAGTACTTGTAGTATCAAATTCGTTTGTTTCAAATCCATTATATTCTACTTTCATTTTTTTACCCCTGCCCTATTTGCTGTGTCGCATCATGAATATTAATTGTTTTTCCGTCATTTCTTACTATTGTTGTAAGACCTGGGACAGCAATCCATACTGTAGCTGCCGTACCTGGAGTAAATCCAAAACCATTAAAATAGTTTTGTGATGATTGGTTATATGTAGCACCAAGATAGCTTTGTGAGGCATGGTTTATATAGGTCCATTGTTGTAGGTTTGAAAATTTATGTCTTCCTGAGGAGTCGTCAAAATTATGAGTAGTAGTGCCCACATACCCATTATAGCCCGCAAAGTAACCCGAAGAAAACTCTCCTGATTCTATATAATAGAAGAATGATTGTCTCAAGTATACTACACCAGCGCTAAAAAAGTTTTTCCAAATTTTTGCTCTTACAGCAACCGTAGCATTAGATCCACCGCTTCCATCATATACCATTTTCATAATTGCACCTTCACCGTTCTCCCAGCCTCCTTGAAGACTAGAGTTTTGAGTGCTACTAAAGTTTGTTGCACCAGGAAAAGTAGTATATACTCCTCCCCAGTAGGGACTTGACGGTGTCGCATTATTAATAGTAGTTGTGTGGTTTGTTCCATTATAGCCTTGAGAAGGCACATATACGGTACTAAATCCTTTATTATATGGATGTTCTGATGTTATTGTTACACCAGAACCTTGAGTAAACCACTTGTCAGGAGTATTACCATAACCACTAGCATTATTAGTTAATTTACTATTCCAATATATATTTTCATGCGTGTTTGTCCACTTACTGCCAATAACCTCGCCTTGAGATGCAGTATTAATGGTACCTACGTTTTTGAGATTACGAGCGGCATCTATGACTTGTGTACTATTCATATACAAACCATTTGCTGCAAGAATGTCTATAGAATCTGGTCTTGTACCATTATTGCTACCGTGCATACGCAACATATCATCTGAACCATTTACAGTAAATCTATGCCCTTCATTGTAGTGAGCATTATAATGCATGTAGTAAGCAGTTTTCTTAATATAGGCTTGAGCATCTGCATTATCATTAAGTGAAAACAGTAAACCTTGCGTATTTGTTCCACCACTACCGCTTTTAATATGAATGTCCCCACTGGCGATAGTGCCTATATTCGTAAGGTTGCGGCTAGAGTCAATTACTACTGCGCCACCAACTGACAACGATCCACTAAACACACCATTGCCAGTCATGTTGAACTGCGTACCGCTCATGAATGCACGAGCAGCACCCCCAACAGCAAATCCGATATTATCTGCAGCAGGTCTATAAAATCCTGTGTTTGTGTCGGCGGAAAAAGTCATATAAGGCGCAGATGCAGAGCCATCACTCACTAACAGCCGTTTATTTACATCAATTACTGTTACACCGCCAACTTGATACGACGCGGTGGCATTAAAATTATTAGCTTGAACTGCACCTGCCCCGTCTCCTGACGCAAGTAATAGGTTTCCTCCCGCCGCATATTGCATCCAAGAGCGGACGCCGCTCTGATCAAAACCAAGACGGTATCCGCTTGGAATATTTGCTCCACCTACTCCAGATTGATTTACGTTTGATGATGTATTAAAGTATGTTGATCCGATTGTACCTATATTGTATATGTTGCGGCTAGTAGTAATAATTTCAGTGCCAGATAAACGCAGAGATGGAACATCAACGCCTTCTGATAGGTTCTGGAAATATGCTCTCGAAGCACTTGTGTAAAACTTTCGTGATGCTCCAACAACCCAACCCAATGAATCCGAACCGACTCTATAAAGTCCTGTGTTATGGTCGTTTCTAAAAGTTAGGGCGGGAGCGGCAATGGTTCCATCTTGAGTGAAAGTGCGACCATTGACAGTTAGGTCTCCATCGTTACCGCCCGTAGCCGATGTATGTGTCCCGAAGTAGCAGGTGTGTTCATGACTTGACCCTGTAAAACTGTGAGACGTTGTAAAAGTAATAAGCTCATTATTAAGCGGAAATACTTCACAATCTAAACTTACAGAGGTTCCGGAATTTGTTTTTGCTTGTACTGCAAAATCTTCGTTGTTATTCGAGATAACTTTTAGAGTAACAGTTGTATAAAAACCACTACTTGATGTAATGAGTATGTCTTGATAATGCCCTACAACTATATCTGCTGTTACATTGACTACAACACTGCCTGTAGTTCCTCCTAGAGTCATTTTAATTGTTGATGCTAATCCACCACCATCAACAGTAAATAATGTTGTGTAACCTGAATTGCTTATACCTGTTACAGTATCTCTATAAACAGGCGCTGCGTATTTCTTTGTATTGCCATTGAGCTTGACATCGCCA
>Ga0181422_1000604_pt1 | contig 11655 bp, 10 predicted proteins | sample 45SPOviralmetaG_FD_130147 | JGI IMG/M metagenome (GOLD analysis project Ga0181422, IMG submission 130147) | Marine viral communities from the oligotrophic San Pedro Time Series (SPOT) site, San Pedro Channel, CA, USA - 45 SPOT_SRF_2013-07-18 | ecosystem: Environmental > Aquatic > Marine > Strait...
ACCACCTTTTTAATTGTCGGAAAACATGCAGTCTTAGAGGCACTTAAAAACCCGTCTAGAAAAGTTGAGAGAGTTTTTTTAACAGAAGATTCCCAAAAGAATCTTAATAGGGAAAATCAAAATTTAAATTTATTCAAACAAGTAAATGTATTTTATAAGTCACGAAAAGAATTAGACAATTTATGTGGTAGAGATGAAACTGCCCATCAAGGTTTGGTGGCTGAAGTTGAACAACTAGAAGAAATTACTTTAAAGGAGTTTATTATTCAGAATAAAAGTAAAAATATTAATTTTATTGCATTAGAAGACGTGACGGACCCAAGAAATATAGGCTCAATAATAAGAAGCTCCGTTGCTTTTAATATTGATGGTATAATAGTAAAAGAAAGATCTTTCCCAGCTAAAAGTAAATTATTATATAAAAGTGCAAGTGGAGGTGCAGAACATATTAAGATTTTTAAAGTTTCAAATATAAGTACAACATTAAAATTTTTAAAAACAAAAGAGTTTTGGATTAGTGCTTTTGATGCGAAAGGTAAAAAAAACTTTACCAACCATGATTGGACTGGGAGAAATGTATTACTGTTTGGATCAGAGGGTTTTGGATTAAAAAATAATACATTAAAAAATTCTGACTTTATTTTTAAAATAAATATAAATGCCAATATTGAAAGTTTAAATATATCAAATTCTGTTTCAGTGGTCTGTCATTTCATCAATAATAGTTTAAATAATGAAAATAGAAAAAATAAATAATTTAAATATATTAATATACTTTATATGTAGTATTTCTTTATTTTTAGAATTTTATTTCAACATAGACTCTGCTGGAAGTGGTGGTTTTAAAACAGACTTTAGAACAACATGGCCCTTAGTTGAAGATCCTTTAAACTTTAGTACCAAGTTTGATATAAAGTTTCCATTACATTATTATTTAGCCGGAATAATTTATTATATTGTTAATGATAAAGAAATTTTAAGATTTATTTTTATTTTGATCTCTCTACCTATCCCATATTTATTTTTTTTATGCCTTAAAATTAAATTTAAAACTATTAAGATGAATAACTTATTTCTTTTTTCTTTAATTATTTTTCTTTTACCCTCATTTAGATCTGGTGCCGTATGGCCTAATACACAAATTACTGGGATATTTTTTTTTCTAGTTTCTATGTTTTATTTTTTAAAGTGGATGGATAAAAAAGAATTTAGAAATTTTAATACAGAACTTTTTCTAACAATTTTATTTATGTCATTAACCGTTTATACAAGACAAATTTACGCAATGATTTTTTTTTATCTTATGATCGTTTTTTATTTTAATTTAAATAAAAAAATTTTTATTCAAACAGTTTTCGTTGTAGGATTATTTGCTGTTCCAGGAATACTATTAGTTTTAGTATGGCCAAGAATTTTAGAAGCGACTTTTATATTTAAGCTGCAAAACAGTCTCCTCGTTAATGCTTCTATTTTATCCTTCTATTTAATCCCCTTTTTTTCCATTTTATTTTTTTTTGAAAAAAAAATAAAATTTGAAAAAAATAACTTATTGCCTTTACTTTTAATTACCTTGTTTGTGGTAATTTGTTCAAAATATTTCAGTTACAATTATTTAATGGGCGGAGGATATTTCATTAAACTTTCAAAAATTTTGTTTGATAATTTTATTATTTTTTATTTTACTTCAATTATAGGGTTCTTTCTTCTTTATTATTTATCTTTAGAAAGTAAGTTTAATCTTATTTTAACACTAATATTATTATTTACTGTAAGTGCTTACATAATTTTTATGAAATATTATGAACCGATGTTTTTAATATTATTGTTTCTACTTATTAAAACAAAATATACAAATATGTTTTTAAAAAATGTCAAAAATATTTACCTCTTTCATCTTTATTTTTTTACATATTTAGGAACTGCTATAATTAATAGTTTTTTATTATTTTCAAAAAATATATAAGTTTTTTTATGATATTTTCTTTATATAAAATTTTTAGATTTATTTTTTATCCATTAATATTTTTTGCAGATTTTTTACAAACAAATTTTACTTCAAAATTTACTCCTATGAACATGGGCCCTGTTGCTAAAGACAATTATTCAAAGTTTATTAAAAAAAATATTATTAAAAATAGTTACGTGCTTGATTTTGGATGTGGAACTGGTTTTTTTGCAAAACTTTTTAATCCGAAGAAATACTTAGGAGTTGAAATTAATAAAAACTTTGTAAGTGTTGCCAGGCAGGTAAACAGTAAATATAATTTTAGAATTTTAGACAAAAATTATTTAGCAGGTTTTGAAAATAAAATTAACTTAATATTTATAAATAACGTTTTGCACCATTTAACTGATAAACAAATTTTTGATACATTTTATTATTTTCAAAAAAAACTTAATAAGAATACTAAAATCTTTATAATAGAACCATTATTTCCTAAAACATTTTTTTCTTTAGAGTTTTTTATGAAAGTTATAGATATTGGTAATAATATTAAAACCAAAAAAAAATATATTAATTTATTTAAAAAGTTAGTAAAAATTCATAAATATAATATAAAGAAAGTTGAAATTGGTTCTGTTCTAATAGTTAAAGGGCAAATAAAGAAATTATAATCCATTAAGATCTTGAAGAAGAATTCTTTTTATTCTATATCTTCCAGCAAGCCCTCATAGCTCAATTGGTAGAGCAATTGATTTGTAATCAATAGGTTCGCGGTTCGAGTCCGTGTGAGGGCACCACTTAATAAAAATTAAAATGTAACCTTTAAAATTTAAAAAATTAGGTTTATTTTTTAATTAATCTTGATTTAGCGTGCAAATTAACCAAAAGATTATTTTCAAGTTCTGTTCTTTTTAAAAATGGAGATAAATCCTCCAAAGGCGGTGAGACAATATTATTTTTTTCATCAATAAATGTTGAGAGTTTAGGATGAAAATTTTGTTCTGGATCCATGAAAACTTCACATAAATAAGCCTTTCTTTTTCGAAAATTTTTTTTCATAAAAGTTTTATAATCAGTCCAGTTTTTAATTTTAAAATAATCAAAATTAAAAGCTTTAGCTAAAGTTTTAAAATTAGGAAAACTGATACCTGTTTTTTTATTAACAGAAGTATACCTTCCTTTAAAAAAATTCTTTTGAGTATGCTTTATCATTAGATAACCATCGTTATTAAATATAAAAAGTTTTATTGGTAACTTGTATTCGTTTATTGTTTGAAGTTCTTGTAAATTCATCATTATTCCACCATCACAATTAAGGCATATAACATCAGATTTATTTTTTGCTATAGAAGCTCCAATAGCACCTGGTAATCCAAATCCCATCTCGCCAAGACCTTGTGATGTAATCATTTTTTGTTTACCGTTAAATTTCATTATTTGATGACCGCTTAATAATGCTGTTCCCATATCTGTAACCACACAATCAGTTTTACGTAATTCTGAGGAAAATTTTTCTAAAAAGTTATAAGAATTTATGAAACCATTTTGATCTTTGTGGGCTAATTTTTCAAGATGAGGAAAATTTTTTAATATCTTTTTACAGTAACTTATCCAACCAATTATATTTTTAAAATGATTTTTTTTAATAGAAGTTTTTTGAGTAATCTTTTTAATAAATTCACTGGCATCAATATTTATTTTAAGATTTATTTTTTTACTTAATTTTTTAGTTTCTTTTTTATCCACATCAACACAAATTATCTTAGCTTCTCTAGCAAATTCCTCGTGTACATATCCAATCATTGGGATAGATAACCTTGCTCCAATTGAAATTATCAAATCACTACTTTGTAAAATTAAATTTGATGCCCTATTTCCGTAAACACCAGGTCTTCCAAAATTTAAATGGTGATTAGATGGAAGCAAATCTACGGCTGACCATGATAAAAAAAAGGGAATTGGAAATTTTTTTAATAATTTTGGCATTAATTTTTCTGCTTTGGAAAGTTTGATGCCGTTACCAAACCAAAATACTGGTCTTTTAGATTTTCTAATTAATTTTTCTATCTTTTTAATATGTGAAATATTTAAACTTTTCTTTCTGATCTTCTTTATTTTGTATTTTTTTAATTCAGATAAATTACAACTTGTTCCTTGTATATCTAATGGAACATCAATCCAAACAGGTCCTGGTCTTTTATCTAATGAAATTTCGTAAGCTTTTTCTAAATAAAAAGTTGTATCATTAGGATTTTCAATTCTCTTTGAAAATTTAGTAACTTTATTAACCATTAATGTAGAATCAAATCCTTGCACTCCCCACATTCTCATACCTTTATAAGCCTTTATTGCTGTCAATTTTTCTTGTCCTGAAATTATAATTCCTGGTATTGAGTCAGCCCACGCAGATATAACTCCCGTAATTCCATTAGAACTACCTGCGCCTGCAGTTAATATACATGCACATGGTTTACCTTCAATTCTATAATATGCTTGCATGGCCATAGTTGCTGCCTGCTCATGATGTACATTAATAATTTCAGTGTAATTAAGTTTATTTATGGAGTCAAAAATATGGGAATTTGCAGAACCAATAATTCCGAAAACATGTTTAATTTTTTTTTCTTTTAAAAATTTTGCAATTAGATCACTTACTTTAATATTTTTTTTATTATTTTTTGTTTGTATTTCTAAAGACATTATTTTTTTCCTTTAATACTTAAATTATGAGCAATATTCATTAATAAATCATCTTGGCCAGCAACTAATTGCTTTTCACCAGCTAAATCAGATATATCAAATGAATTTACATTATACTTCTGCGCAAATAATTTAATTTTTGGTGAAAATCCTGAAAATAAACCATTCAAACCAGTGCTAATGCTAATGGGATGCGTAAATATATCCTTATAAAAAATTTTATTTTTTTCTAAAATTTCAATAAATTTGTCTGACATTTTATAGAATTCTCTCACATTGAACTTATTTGAATTTTTCAATTTTTTTAATAGGGCTATCATCATTTCTAACTGGGTATTTCCCGCTCCCGCACCAAAACCTCTAATTGCACAATCTATGATTACAGCACCATGTTTAATTGCTTCTAAAGTATTAGCGGTCGCACAACCTAGATTATTATGACCATGAAAACCTGATCTTACTTTAAGTTTTTTTAAGTTTGTAAATATTTTTTTTATGTCTTCTGGAAGTAGAATGCCGGCAGAGTCCATTACAATAAAAGTTTTTATTCCTAATTTTTTTAAATTTTTAATAATAGATATATATTTATTATTTGAATAAATCTGATGAAACATCATAAAAACGCACCATGAATCAATTTTGTTTTTTTTACAGTAAAGAAATTGTCTTTCAATAATATCTATATCGGATGAATTGCACCCAACTCTTATTAGATCTGCTCCATGATCAATAGCTGCTTTTACATCATCTAGTGTAGAAAAACCTGGAATGCTGTGTACACTTAACTTAGTTTTTTTTAAATTTCTTTTTGCGTATTTTATCGCATCGATGTTAGAGACTTTTGACTTGCCGATGGTTAAACTTGAAGCTCCCAAACCATTTCCATGCCCAACTTCAAGAATATCTATTTTATTTTTTTCAGCGAATTTTGAGTAAATGTTTATAATATTTTTATTAATTTGATGTCTTACAGCATGGTTGCCGTCTCTTAGAGTTACATCACTAATGATAATGTTTTTCATTTAAAATTTTTCCTATATATGCTGATGAAGATGTTATTATGTCTAGATTTCCTGCAAAAGTTGATAAATAGTCACCACTGCCAACTACTCTAATAGTTACTCTAAAAAAATTTTCGTTTTTTTGATAGAAGAGTTTTGCGTTGTAGCCAGGTATATATCTTTTAATTGTTTTGTTTATTTTTTTTAAAACAGAATTTGCTTTTTTAATTTTTTTACTATTTATATTCTTACATTCAAAAAAAATAGAATTCATCATATTAACTGGAGGGTTGGAAGGATTTAGGTTAATAATTACTTTATTCTTTTTAATACCAGAAAGTTCTCCTATAGCTCTTTGAGTGTTTGTAATATATTCATTTATATTTTCTCTCGTTGCCTTTCCAGCGCTTTGGGATGCTATGCTTGAAATAACCTCCACATATTTTATATCTTTAATAACTTTTTTCATTTCAATAATTGCAGGAACTGATGACTGGCCTCCACAAGTTATCATGTTTATTGAATGAGGAATTTTTACATTTGAAAAATAAGGTATGAAATATTTTCCTATTGGTGATGGAGTTAAATTTACATAAAAATTTTTACTTAATTTATTTTTTAATTTGATGTATATTTTTTCACTTGCTGCCGCAGATGTACAATCAAAAATTATATTCTTATTATTTCCAAGTTCATTTAGTAGATGTTTCACTCCGTTAGAAGAGTAGTTAAATTTTTTCTTCCTACAATATTTTGCTCCGACTGAATTTTTATTTCTATTAAAAATCAGTATTTTTCCAGGTAAATTTAATTTTTTTAGTTTTATGTAAAGATCAATACCTATTTTACCTGAACCAATTATTAAATATTGCATAATTCAAAATTCATTTATTATTATTTATCAAAATTTATTCTTTTCTTTTCGATAACTAAAGGCAAATTTCTATTGTGGTATAAGATATTCATCACATATTCACCAATAAAACCTAACAAGAATATTTGAATTGAACCAATCATAAAAACTCCAATTATTAATGGAGCTATTCCTGCATCAAAAGAATTCCAATTTAATAATTTTCTAAAAAGAAAAATTATTGAAATAGTAAACGACAAAAGACTTGCGGCCAATCCAATAAAAGTAATTATTCTTAATGGTATTTTAGAATGTTTAATTATTCCTACTATACCTAAGTCATACAAAGTGTAAAAATTATTTTTTGTATTACCACTATTTCTTTTTGGTTGATGAAATGGTAATAACTTTACATCACTAGTTACTTCTGAAACTAAACCTCTAAAGTAGGGATATGGGTCATTAACCTTTCTAAGTTCTTCAATAATTTTTCTATCAAAAAGTCCTGCACCAGTGGTATCCATTAATAATGGAATATCTGAAATAGAATTAATAAATTTGTAATATAATTTTTTAATATAATGTTTTATAGAACTCTCTTCTGATGTTTTTTTCTGCCCCATAACAACTAAATGACCTTTTTCCCACTCAGTTATATATTTAGGAATAAGATCAATGGGATCTTGAAAATCAGCACTCATTAATATTACTGCATTGCCACTTGCTTGTAATAATCCATGTATTGGCGATCTGATATGACCGAAATTTCTGCTATTCACTATTACTTTTAAATTTTTATCCGTTTTTGTCAGTTTTTCTAAAATACTTACTGTGGAGTCTGTTGATAAATTATCTATTACTATATGCTCATAATCGTAGTTAGTTTTTTTCATCTGCATAGATATTTCAGTGCATAATTTTTCTATATTTTCTTCTTCATTAAATGTTGGGGTTACAATGCTAATTTTTTTACTCATATCTATTTAAACAAATTTCAAACATTTTTTTAATGATCTTGATAAATTATATAAAATTTTAATTTTTAAATCAGATTTAGTTTTACTGATATTTGGGACATATTTATCGATTTTATTTGTTTCTTGCTTTACTTTTGATATATGTATTTTTCTTTTAAATAATTTAGCAACTTTATGAGCCAAATCACTTAATTCTATAGGTTGATCTGAGCCAACATTATAAGTAACGGTTTTCATTTTAGAATTCAATAAGATTAAAATCAACCACTCTACCATATCATCCGCATACATGTAGCTTCTTATTACTTTCAATTTTTTTCTAATCAATATCTTATTATTATATTTTGCACCGTATAAAAAATTTCCAATAGCATAATGTTTTTTAAAAGGCAGATGTGGGCCTATAAAGGTATAACATCTTGCAATCGATGATTTGATTTTAAATTTTTGTAGCTTTTTAATCTCACTTTCGGAAAAAATCTTTAACTTCGTATATTGAATTTTGTAAGGATCTTGAAAATTTTTTTTATTCAAATAATTTACAGCTCCAGAGCTCGTATACAACACTTTTGAATTTTTATACTTAGAAACTAGTTTAATAAAATTTTGAATATTTTTTTTATGAGCTTTTTTAAGATTTTTTTTAAACAAGTCTTTTACATCAGTTGTTTCTGCAGCATAAATATATAAATCACTTTGAGGAAGATTGCTTGTTTTACTTATATCAGCATAAATAATTCTTACTTTTTTTAAATTAGTTTTCTTTTTTCTAAATTTAAATTTTTTTCTACAAATTATATTAATTTTATCAATTTGGTGTTTTCTTAGTAAACCATTATTAAATGCATCTATTATAGATTTGCCAATAAAACCACTACCTCCAACAATAGTTAATATTTGAGAATTAATTTTACTCAAAAATTAAATACTCCTAAAGAATTTGACGATTATCATGATTTAAAAAAATTTAAAATAGTTTTAGCTACAAAAGATAATTCTTCCTCTCCTAGTGAAGGCTGAATACCTACCCAAAAAGTATTTTGCATAATTAAATCTGTAGTTTCTAAATTGCCACTAACAATAAATTTCTTTTTAATGTACGCTGGTTGTTTTGTTAAGTTTCCGGCAAATAATAGTCTTGTTCCAATTTTTTCCTCAGTAAGTTTTTTTATGATATTTTCTCTTTTGTATTTAGATCCTTTTTTAATTGTAATTGGGAATCCAAACCATGAAGGGTCTGAATTAGGCTCTGCTTCGGGCAACATTACCAAGTCTTGAATTTCTGATAATTGTTTTTTTAAAAATTCTACATTAGATTTTCTTTTTTTTATAAAAGACTCCAAATTACTTAGTTGCCCTAGTCCACAAGCTGCTTGCATATCAGTAATTTTCATGTTGAATCCAACATGGCTATATATGTATTTATGATCGTAGCCTTGTGGTAATTCACCAAGTTTCCAATTAAATCTTTTTCCACATGTATTTTCAACACCTGGTTCACAATAACAGTCTCGTCCCCAATCTCTAAAGGATTCTGCTACTCTTTTGATTCTAAAATTATTTGTAAAAAGAGCACCCCCTTCTCCCATTGTAATATGATGAGCAGGATAAAAGCTTAGGGTAGCAACATCACCAAAAGTACCTGTGAACTGATTATTATATTTTGTTCCAAGTGCATCACAATTGTCCTCTACTAACCATAAATTATATTTCTTACAAATTTCTGTAATTTTTTTTAAATTAAAAGGGTTGCCCAAAGTATGAGCAAGCATGATTGCTTTAGTTTTTTTTGTAATAGCTTCTTCAACTAAATTTTCATCAATATTATACGTGGGTAATTTTATGTCTACAAAAACAGGTACAGCTCCATTTTGAAATAATGGATTGACTGTTGTTGGGAATCCAGCCGCCACAGATATCACTTCATCTCCAGGCTTTATCGCTCTTTCTTTATGTAAATGTGAAGTTAAACTCGAAAAAGCTAATAAATTAGCAGACGAACCTGAGTTAACAGTTATTAAATGTTTTACATTTAAAAATTTTGATAATTTGTTTTGAAACTCAGAATTAAATCTTCCAGTAGTAAGCCACCCATCTAACGACGCCTCTACCATATATTTAATCTCTGCCGGTCCAATCAGTTTTCCTGAAGGTGGTATTAAAGTTTTTCCTGGATCAAATTTTTCTTTTTTATGATTTTTATTCAAAAATTCGTTCACAAAATTTTCAATTTTTTTATTTTCAGTAATCATAATTTTTAAGCTATATATTCATTTATTTGGTTGATGCAAACATTAAGCACTTTTTGATATTTTATTTTTTCATTCCACTCAATTATTTTATCTAAAGACTTATTTATAGACCATTTTGGATGCCATCTTAGTAAGTTTCTTGATTTGAAATTACTTAATCTTAAAATGCTTGTTTCTGGTTTGAATATTTTTTTTGATTTTTTTTTATTTATAATAATTCTTAAATTTAAATATCTACTTAAATATTTAGATATATATAAAACTGATTTACAACTAGATATATTTGGAGCGAAATTCCAATTTTGATTTATCTTTTTTATTTTTTTGTCATGAATGTTCTGGGCTAACATTAGATAACCGCTCAAAGGTTCAAGAACATGTTGCCAAGGTCTTACAGCTTGTGGGTTTCTTAAAATAATTTTCTTTTCTTTTTTAATTGATTTATAAATATCAGGCACAAGTCTATCTAATGAATAATCACCACCACCTATCACATTGCCAGCCCTTACAGTTGCTATTTTTTGATTTCCATTTTTAAAAAAAGATTTCAAATAAGAATTAAATAAAAATTCTACACAAACTTTGGATGAACTGTAGGGATCTAGTCCTCCAAGTTTATCATTTTCTTTAAAAATTTTGTTGTTCGAAATATCATAAACTTTGTCTGTTGTAATAATAATTCCAGTTTTAATTTTCTTGTTCTTTTTAATACATTCAAGAACATTTAATGATCCTGAAAAATTTGTATCAAAAGTTTCTTTAGGATCTAAATAAGAATATCTTACTAAGGGTTGTGCTGCTAAGTGAAATAATATTGTGGCTTTTGATCTTTTGATTTCACTCTCAAGTTTTGAATAATTTCTTACATCCGAAATTATAGATTTCTTTATAACTTTTTTAATATTGGCTAAATTAAATAAACTTGGTTTTGTGTTAGGTGATAAAGAATAGCCTGTTACATCAGCGCCAAGATGAGTTAAAAAAATTGAAAGCCAACTTCCTTTAAAGCCAGTATGACCAGTAATAAAAACTTTTTTTTTTGCCCAAAACTTTTTATCGATTTTATAATTCACAAATTTTAACTTTCTTTTTTCAATTGCTCGAGTTTAATTCTTTTTTCGAGACTTTTATTTTTGTCATATAATAAAGTAAACTTTACTTTTTCACTAATTTTAATCTGTACACTTTTGACATCCCTTACTTCTATATTGTCAGCTACAGCTGCTATTGGCCTCTTTTTAATGTTAAGATTTGTTATATCTATAACCACTTTATTGTTTACTGTTCTTCCTTTCCACCTTCTTGGCCTGAATGCGCTTATCGGTGTGATAGCAAGTTTTTTTGAATCGAGTGATAGAATTGGACCATGCACTGACAAATTATAAGCAGTGCTTCCTGCCGGGGTACAAACTATTAAACCATCACCAATTAATTTTTGTAATAATATTTTTTTATTTTGTTTAATTCCGAGAGAAACTGTTTGTTTGCTTTGTCTTAAAAGTGATAACTCATTAATTGCCAAAAATTTCTTGAAAAAATTTTTTTTTTTAATCTTAATTTCGAGGGGTTTTAGTATAATTTTTCTCGCCTTATTTACTCTTTTATCTAAATTTACTTGGCTGTTTTTGTTCATCAAAAAACCAAAAGTTCCACAGTTTATTCCAAAAAAAGGTTTTTTAAATTTTACAAATTTTTTTAATGTATGGAGCATAAAACCATCGCCTCCACCGACTACGATTACGTCTGCTTGTTTCATCGAGTAGTGATTATATCTTTTTAAAAATTTTTTTTTTAAAGCAAGTGCTGTAACTGTTTTATCAAAAGTAAAAAAAAATCTATTCATTATTCTTTTGGTGCCCTCGGCCAGACTCGAACTGGCACTCCCAAAAGGGCAAGGATTTTAAGTCCTTTGTGTCTACCAATTTCA
>Ga0181422_1000608_pt1 | contig 11626 bp, 17 predicted proteins | sample 45SPOviralmetaG_FD_130147 | JGI IMG/M metagenome (GOLD analysis project Ga0181422, IMG submission 130147) | Marine viral communities from the oligotrophic San Pedro Time Series (SPOT) site, San Pedro Channel, CA, USA - 45 SPOT_SRF_2013-07-18 | ecosystem: Environmental > Aquatic > Marine > Strait...
TCCATTATATTATGATAGAGTAGCTATGTATCTATTGAATGGAGCTTTACCTCTTCGCAATCTCCACGAAAAGAATATCGCTTCTAATCAATTCTACGATTCTAGATATACAGCAACGACTAAAGATTTAGTTTTTCTAGGAAACCCCTTGCCCCTAACTCCACAGCGTAAGCTTTTACAAGTTGATATTAACGGAGCAACAGGTCAAGGAGGTGTGAATAAACTGCTTTTATACAAGAGTGTCGCTCGTCGTGTAGCATTATAAATCGTGGATTCCGTGATTTCCGTGAATACTTTTTAAAAACTAATTTATATAAGATTTTTTTTGTTTAAAAATAAAATAATTTATATTTTTATAGTATAAACGCATAATGTCTTTAGAATATACTAAAAACCTTATTATTCCAGAAAATAATAAAGAGTCTTTCACTTCCTACGACAATATTGATTTTCTCATTCCTGCTGATGTATCAAGAGCTTTAGTAGGAAACCAAGTTAGAATTACTGGAGATTTGAGAGTTCTCAATAATGGTGCTAATGTAGTTGCTGGAGATAAAATCTACTATGATGAAAAAGTAGGTATTGCTGGATTTGTTTCTCAAATCCAAACTTCTTTCCAAACTAAAGGTCAAGTTGAATTAGCGAATGAAATCGGTCGCTATGAAGGTATGTTAGAAGACGCTCAATCCAGTCATAATGATATGTGTGCTGGTTCTAAATCGTGTGAATTAAAAGTTCCTCTTCGTGAAATGAGTGAATTGATTTTAACTGGGCGTGAAACAAACACAACAGGTCAAGTTCCAGTTCTTAATGACCCTTGTGATTTTTCATACAAACCTAATATTTGTCTTAACAATTGTGAAGGTTCTCCTATGATTCCTTTTTCTAAAACTGGTTCAATTAGAGTTGTATTAACATTAGCAAGACATCAAAGAGCTTTGTTCGGTGCTGGAGTTTCGGCTACAACTAGTTTTAGTATGACTAACATTCAACTTCATTACAAAACCGCTGCATTACCTCAAGAAGCTTTACCTCCAGTTGCTATGAAAGTTAAATATCATATTCGTCAAGCAATTCTTTCAGGTGCTTCAAACTTAAATGCTAAAGTTCCTGCTGCATGTAATTCAGTAGCGGTTTCATTTATTTCTCAAGCCGACGAAGGAGGAAATGCTCCTAACTCATTAGGTCGTCAAGTTTTACCTAAAACAACTAGAGTTCAATTTCTCTTTAATAACTCTACCGCACAACGCATTCAATATCCTATCAATAATAGAGAAGAAGTCTTACTTCGTTATTTAGATGCTATGAAAGATGGAGGAAAACACTCCAGTATGACGCTCAAAAAACTTAAAGGTAATGAAAGTTATGGTGTAGGTTTGTCCTTCGGTGAATACATTTCTCTTGTAAATGATTCACTAAATATTCAATTAGATAGTGCCGTAAATAGCACTACTGGATTTTCGGCTCATATGTTCTTTCATTCTCTTATGACTGTTTAATAATCTAGCCACGGAATCCACGATATTCACGGAATTATTTAGAACTCTGTAATTGTATTTTAATAAGCATTTTTTATTTTAAAAATTATTACTGAAATAATAATAGTATTATAATATATACAAAATGTCGTTTTACTCGTCAGCCATCTCAACAAGAATCCTTGACCCAGTTCTAGATATAAACAATTCTCGTGTTGAATGGAGATTTAACAAGAACTCTGTTTTTCTTTCAAATATGAGAGTTGCTGGATTAGGAGCAACTGGAACACAGCAAGATATAAATGTAGGAGCTGGTGTAGGAGAACTTATTGAAAGCGTCCATCTCTACGATAATTCAAATGTTCTTTCACAACTTCTTCAATTTGATAAGTATGCAGCTTTTCATAATTACGCTAAAGATAATAGCACAAGTAGAGATTTAGAACATTTCTTATCACAAAATAATTTAGGTTATGAAAAGAAACAATTAGACGATAATCTTACACCACGCACGGCTCAACTAGATACTACGAACTCCGCAAGTCAATTTGATACAACAATCGCTACAACTAAATTAGGTTGGTTAGATGTTAAAAGATATTTACCTATGCTTCAAGCTGTAATGTATTTGCCTACATCTGTTTTTAGAGATTTAAGATTAGTTATTCAATTCAAACAAGGAGTTTTAGCAAATCAATCCACAAATATTAACCCTACTCTTATTGTTGATGAAATGACTGATCCTGAAACTCAAAACAAACTACTCGCTGGATTTAAAGGAGGAATGTTTATGGAATTAGAACACGATTTCGTTAGACTAAATGGTAATAATCCATCAGCTGCAGAACAAACTCTAGAACAAAGTGAAACTAAACAATTAAAGGGTTATGATAATAAATATGTAAATCGCCTTTTACTAATCAAAACTCCTACAACTTCTACAGCAGGTCAATTCTCAACTCAACTTAATAAACTAGGTTCTCAATTATTTTTTAGAGAACAGTCTAATATGAGAGTAAATGGACGCAATTTAGAAGCTGGTGCAGGTCAAGATACGCCTAATAAAGCTTTAGGTGAATTAGTAGATACATATGGAGAAGTAAATGCTTATTTAAATCAAATCCATTTACCTCAAAATGCTCGTGCTTTAGATGTTTTAGGAACTCAACCTAAAGCGACGCTAGGTGAAAGCGATTATCGTAGTTTTCTTGTAGCTCAAAATGTAGATGATATGCAATTCATTTTCAAACGCACTACGGCACACGATACAGCAATTCCTTCAACTGAATATAAACTCAATCAAGCTGTAGATTGTAATTTCTTTGGAGAAGTAAGAAAAGTTCTTCAAGTCGCTCCTAACGGTTCATACGCCATCAGTTATGCTTGATTTCTGTGAATTAAGTTGATTTCGTGGATATTTTTTATTGTTTTTATATAAATGTTTATACAAGATAAAGATTTAGAAGTAAATGAAAAGATATTATTGTTTTTTTTTCAAATAACTTTTGTTGTGTATAATTATATATCTAGTAGCTAAAATGAGTAAATCAGTAAGTAGAGAAGATATAAGAACTTATCATAATGAATGGTTAAGTGAAAGTCAAGAACAATTCCACAATATCAATATAGATATTTTTGCATGTTCTACTTGTATTTCTTATAAGAAAAAGGGTATTGAAAGTGAATGGTTTTATTATAGCTTACCTGAAAAACTAGAAATGGATAGTGAAACTTTTAGTATTTATAAGGAATGGTGGAGATTAGGAACAACTGATAATTTTGAATATTAACAATTGATAAATAATTAGTTAATAAAATATCACTATATAGTGTATATAATAATAGAATGTCTATGAATAACATAAATCCATTTTTTCAAGCTTCACAAAAGAACGGAACATCTGTAGGAGATGAATATGGTTCTTGGACTACAACATTAAAACAACCCCTAGAAATTATGGAAGGTGATGAATTGGTTCTTAATAAAGCGATATTAGATAGTAGAGCAACTTCAAGTGGAAATATTGTATTAGAACAAGATTTAACAATTGATTTTAATTTTTATTATTATTTGATAAATGCTTTTACTGGAGATAATTACACGAATGCGAATGGAGGCGCACCTTGGACGACAAGTGATATAAATACAAGACCTTTTGTATTACAAGTTCCAGCTGGAGCAGACCCTACACAAAATCTAGAAGATATTACTGGCGTATGTAATTCTACAGGACGACAAGGTAGAAATGGAGATGATTGTGCTTTAACATTAAGATATACTGATACAAATGGAAAAATACAAGAAGTTAAAAATAATATAAGATTTGATACAGGAATAGCAGGCACTAAAACTTGGTATTGGAGTGCAGGAAGAAATCAACCTATAGAATGTATAGATGGTTCATTTAGTATTGTATATGATGATTTTACGAATGCTAATTTGAAAGAATGGAATGTAGATAAAAATAGTCTTAAAATATCATTATCCACTCCTAGTAGTGCTAATTTAACTTATACACCTTATACCGCAACACATAGTATTACATTAGAAAAAGGCACATATTCACCAGGAGATTTAGCCGAGAGAATTACAGCTGAAAGTGATAAAATATCTACGATAGATGCTTTAGGAACAAATGACCCTATGGGTTTAAATACATTATTAGCCACAACAGAACAAGGATTTTATAATACTACTACAACTGGATTATATGATAAAGGTGCTGTATGGGTGGATGCGATGACTGGAGATACGGCTTTCAAATTAAATCCTATAGGTCAAGGAAGTCCAGCTGCAACTAAAGGTATGTTTTTTGGAACGGATAATTTCGCTTTAGAATATGATATAGGATTGGAGAAGTTTAAGTGGAATTACACTAATTTCAGTTTATATCATAATAATAAACAATCAATTCAATTTATAAATACAACTGGAACTGAATTAAGATTAGTAAATAAAGTAGGTGGTATTTTATTTAAATCTATCAATTCTACTTATGCTGATGGAACAAAGTTAAACTTATTCTTTTTGAATAAAAGAGGTAATAAGAAAGGAAATGATGGTGCTATAGGATTTAATAGTAATTTAATACCAGGAGGATATGATGAAGAAAACTCATCAGCGGTAGGATTTCCAGCGAAGTTTATGATATTTCAAGATCCTACAGACCCTACTATAGTTGAATTAGAAGATGGCGTGAATATGACTGGTGCTTTAACTGGTTTAACTTCGTGTGTAAATAAGAATGCTGGAACTGGTGGTTCAAGAGAATTACCTGATTATACGACTTCGCCTATGAGTGATCCTATTGCTGCACCACAACAACAAGAGATTTTCGCTCAAGGTGATTATCAAACGAGTAATGTAGCATTCGGTTATTATTTAATTGCTGTTGAAGGAATACCGACACAAATCAATAGTGGAGTAGATTTGAAACAAAATATAGTAGGTATTGTATCAAGATATTATGAAAATGATAATTACACAAATGCGTCAAGTGAAGATGCTATTGTTTATAAACATATAGGAATGCCGATGACTATTCAAGCTTTAAAAGTCCGTATATTAAAACCCGATTATAGTGCAGCAGATAATTTGGGTGAAGATAATACGGTATTTTTAACTTTACAGAGAAGTCCTCAAAATATTCCAGCATTACTAGAATTACAAGCTGAAGAACAAAAAGTAGCAAAGAAATAGATTAGTGGATTTTGTGAATATGGTGAATATGTGCGGTTCAAACACACAAATAAAAATCTGTAGTTAATATATCTATTAAACAAAATGGCGAAAACAACAAGTAAGAAACTTTTAAATGAATATCTTACAACTGGATTAACTGGTTGTATTTATAAGCTGTCCTATGGCGATGATTTTTATATAGGTTCTACATTACGACCACTAAAAAAGAGAATAGGCGACCATAAAGAAAGACATAAAAACGGAAATGGTAAATTATATAATCTTATGAGAGAGAAAGGGTTTGATAATTTTTCAGTAGAAATACTGGAGGAAGTAAAATATAATGAAAAAACACAAGTAAGACAGCGTGAGAAATATTATTATGATTTATTAAAACCGACTTTAAATGAAATAAGTCCATATTTAACTCCTGAAGATAGAAAAGTAAAAGGTCATATAAGATGGAAAAAATGGTATTATACTCCTGAGATACATGCAAAACAATTAGTCAAAAAATCTAAAGACTATCATTTAAAATACAGAAATTACTGGAGGCAAAAAGTAAATTGTGAATACTGTGGTAGAACAGTTTGTAGAAAATATTTAAAACAACATTATAAAACTAATTATTGTGTTTCACATAGAATAACACAAGCTAAAGAGGATTTTGCATTAGAACAAATTGAAGATGAAGTAGCTGAAATACAAGAACAATTTTTAGAAGAACCTACGATAATCAAGTTAATATCTAGAATAAAGTGCGATGAATTAGAAGAAGTTAATTTAGATGAATTATCTATATAAGATGGAGTATAAGTGTAAAATCTGCGGAGAGAAAATAAGATTAAAAGGTATAAATAAAGAAGATGATGGATTAACTTTTTATCATAGAAAATGTTTTAAAGAGAATGAATGTGAATATATCAATCTTATTAAAAAAAAAGATAATGAATTAAAAGTAATGAAAAGAATATTGAAAAAATATGGAAGTAATTTTAAAACAGAAAGACCAGTTAAAAATAGAAAAAAGCTGGAATATCCTAAAACAGAAGGTATAATAATTTTTGAATAATTCTTTTTTAAAAAGTATGTATATATATTTTATAGTATAATGGATTTAGATTTTGTAAAATCATTTAATATAATGTTGTATGATGAAGAAGAACAAGAGGAAGACACTCCTATTCCTGAAACTTTAAGACACGAACAAGTAAGAGATGTGGAACAATTACATAATAGACAAGATGGAACATATAGAAAAAAACCGAAACTGAATCAAATCTTTCATTTACCTAGAGGCACTAAATCCACTAAATCCACTAAAAAACCTCCTATGAAGAAACAAAAAGTAAATAGAACATAATAGTATAATGGTATTAACTCATAAACAAAAGTTTAATAAGAAATACGGACAACCTCTAGATAAATCAAATAGTTTAGCAGAGATGAGTAAATTAAGTGGAGTTAAGAAAAGTATATTAGAACAAGTGAGAAATCGTGGCTATGGGGCTTGGAAAAATAATATAGCGTCAGTTCGCCTAAAAAGTGGTAAAAAGGATTATAAAGCACCTCGTAGTGCGAAAATGGGTAAGGAACAGTGGGCTACAGCTAGAATCTACTCATTTCTAACTGGAGGAAAAACTCAAAAAACCGCTGATAAAGATTTATGGAATAAGCATAAAAAATCTAAATAGATATTATCAAGTAAAAAAATGAGTTTAGCAGATACACTAATGTATGCGACGAATGGTAGTGGAAGTGTAGCTCCATTACAACACGACGGAAGTAGTAATTTAAAAGTTTCAGTTGAAAACTCCTTATCAATTGATACAACTGGTTTAGCCACCGATACAGGACAGGCTACAGCGAACGGACATTTATCCACGATTGCTGGAGCGGTAAGTGGAAGTGAAATGCAAGTAGATATTGTTTCTTCAAGTGGAACTATTAGTGTAGATGGTAGTGGAGCTACACAACCGATTAGTGCTTTATCACTCCCTTTACCTTCAAATGCCTCAACAAGCACCGCACAAGCTACAGCGAACGGACATTTATCCACGATTGCTGGAGCGGTAAGTGGAAGTGAAATGCAAGTAGATATTGTTTCTTCAAGTGGAGTTATATCAATTGACCCTACTGGAACAACAGAACAACCTATTACTGCGTCAGCTCTTCCTCTGCCTAGTGGGGCATCTACATCAGCGAATCAATCTACACAGATAAGTAATCAAGGAATAGCGAACGGACATTTATCCACGATTGCTGGAGCGGTAAGTGGAAGTGAAATGCAAGTAGATATTGTTTCTTCAAGTGGAACTATTAGTGTAGATGGTAGTGGAGCTACACAACCTATTAGTGCTTCATTCCTCCCTTTACCTTCAGGTGCTTCTACAAGTGCGAACCAAAGCATAGCGAACGGACATTTATCAGCACTAGAGGGTGCGTTATTTGTAGATGGTGGTGCTATAACTGGAAGTGATGAAGGAATGTTAATAATGGGTCGTGATAATTCTAATAACGCACACCCTCTCCATATCACAAATAACGGCGACTTAGAAGTTGAAATCGCTGATTTTGTAAAGGGTCAAACCCTTATGGCGTCTTCATTTCCAGTTGTTTTAGCGAGCGATCAATCCGCAATTGAAGTGAATCCTGATAAATCGTCAGCTTCATCTTCTTTATGGAGTTCATCATCAATTCCAGCAAGTTCAACTAATAATCAAAGTGGGGTATTAGATTTTCAAGGTTATTCAGTATTACAAGTTATAGGAAATACAACAAATACAAGCGACCCTATTTATATGGAGTTTTCAACTGATAATACAACATTTTATAAAGATACTTATTCAAGCATATATCCTGATTTTAGTAGTGGTGATTTTGTTGTTTCGTTTAACGATGTAGCGTGTAGATATGTAAGAGCTGTAAAAGATAATAATGGAGCTGCAGAAACAATTACTTTATTAGCGGTTGTAAGAAAGAATTAAACACTTTTATAAAAAGTGTAAGTCAAAAAAAGCAACTGGGTTTATTTTTATTTTTTATTCTAGGTTTTTATGTTATAAATATGAATCCTTGTTCTAGTAGAATGTTTGTAGATGATTTATCATTAGAACAAAAGAAAGATAATATTAACGCATTAAAAAGATGTCCTCCTAAATATAGAAAATTATTAAAAGCACTACAAGAATATCAATTTACTATTATAAAAAAGAATTATAAAAAATCATATCCACAAATGAGAAGAGAACAATTAAGTAATAATGTAGGTTATACATTACATTTAACAAAAAAGGAACAACCTTTATTACCTTCAGTATGTATGGAAAAAAATAAAGGAAAGATATATAATTGTTGTAAAGAATTATGGGGTGATTTATATGATTTTGATGATGGTGTATTACTTCAAGTAAATAAAAACTTTAAATGTCCTACTCATAAAGATACTAAAAATAATGGTGAAAGTTTATTGATGGGTTTAGGAGATTATATAGGAGGTGAAACTTATATTGAAGGGCGTGGAGATTATAACATAAGATATAATCCAGTATTTTTTAATGGAGCAGAATTAGAACACGGAGTGCATGATTTTTATGGAGAAAGATATTCAATTGTAATCGCACAAATGTTTAAACCTAGAAAGTCAGTTGGAGAATTATATAAAGAAACACTTGAAAAAGTATATGATGTAGTATGTATGGAACAGAGATTAGGAACAAATGAAGATTTTACAACATTATTAGATTGGAAACAAAAGAAAAGATTTTTTGATGCTATAAAAGATTTTGATGAAGTAGATATACAGAAAATAAAGGATTATATTTTTGAAGTGATATTCCAGCATCTCGGTAATAAAAAGGGTAAGACGATGGACGAAGAATTAAAAAAGATGAAAAAGCTAGATTATTGTTGATTTTCATTTTCATTTTCATTATTATTTTCATTTCCTATTTGAACGCTACAGTTTGAACGACAACAAAACGCACATTTGATTTTTATATATAACTCCTTGAGTAATTGAACTATTTTTTTTATCATATTACCTTTAGTATAAGACCTCAAAAAAATTGATTTTATTTCTAGTTAAAGTGTGATTACATAATATTATAAAATAGCCACGAAATCCACGGAAATCACGATGTTATACGAAATACAATATAGTTCTATTGAAGGAGCTTATTATTTTCCTACAACAAAAGCTTATGGATATTATAGGTATAAATATGGTAAAAAAAACCTAGATAAATCTAAATGAGTAATTTAGGAAGATTACAAAATAAACAATATAGCACAATATTCAAAGATGATGATTATGAAACAGATGCAACTGTATTAAAAGATTTAATTCCTTATTTACCTTGTGGAAGAATATATGATCCTTTTTATTGTAATGGATTAGTAAAAGAAGAATGGAAGAAATTAGGAAGAGATAATGTATTGAATGAAAAGAAAGATGCGTTTGAAAAGATAGATAGTGAATTATTTGATATGATTATAAGTAATATCCCTTTTTCTATTAAAAAGAAATGTATTGATTTATGCATGAGTTATGATAAACCATTTATATTATTAATGCCTATTGATACTATGGGTTCATTATGGTTTAAAGAATACTTTGATAAGTTTCAATTCATAATACCTAGAAAAAGATATTCGTTTTATAAAAAAGGAAGTAAAACAAACTCGTCTTGGTTTGATACTTGTTGGTTTTGTTATAAAATGAACTTACCTAGAGATATATTAAAACTCTAGGTTTCAGCCACGGAAATCACGAAATCCACCACACAAAAAAAATTGATTTTTCATTTTTAGTCTAAAGACTATACACAAATAACAATTATACAACAAGTAATAATGAACGCAAAACTGGAATTAGATAAAACTATTGATGCTAAATATATTGAAATTGGAAAGAGAAATAGAGTTAAATATTGTATTAAATCTATTATCCGCAAACAAGGCTGGACCGATGATGAACGCATTATAAGATTTTATAAAGACTTATTAATAAATGAAAAATTAACTGGAAAAGATATGAGTGAATTATTAAAAGTTATAATGAATACAATTTATATGGATTATGATGAATATAAATGGGGGGCATTATAAGTATTCATCATTTCAATATAGCGTCCTAAATAAATAAAAAAATTGATTGAAGATATTTTCTATTGAAAGTTATTACCTTACAACAACAAGTAATAACAATACAATACAAGATGACTACGACTATGACTATGGATGAAATGGAACAAGAAATCTATAAAATGACTATTGATTACGAAACTAAAAAAGGATATAAGAATGCCCCTAATAATAAAATTAGTAATTTAATTCGTGAAGTTTGGAAAAAGGAAACCGCAGAAGAAAGAGATAGTGAGTTTAAGAGATTGATGAATGAAAAATATATTGAATGTTTGAAGTTCCACTATAATAGATTGATTGAAGAACAAGTTCCTTATATTGATATTAAACCATATTCACATAATATTATTAGTCTGTATTTGCAAGCTATTACAGAAAAACTTGGATATGATGAATATAATGAAACTATTGAAAAGTTTGATTTGGAAGAGAAGGGTTGGAGAACTCTAAAAAAAGAAGAAGATGTATAGGTTTCAGCCACGGAAATCACGAAATCCACGAGTGAAAAAAAAATTGATTGAATATATTTTCTATTGAAAGTTATTACATATCACTACATAATGTTTAACCTACCTAAAGTGAAATTAAATGAATATATGGAATTAGGTGTGAAGAAGTATCCTTATACTTTATCATCTATTAACGAAGATACAAACGAACAAATTGGATTGTTATATTATTTAGAAATGATTTATGAAAACAAAGATATAGAAAAACAACAGAATTATTATTTGGAAAATGAAGGAATTACAATTGGAAAGTTAAAGGATTTTGTAAAGGAAAATAATGTATTGTTGGAAAGACATATTCAATTCTATACTCATATGAATATAAGATGTTATAAAAGAGTATTGAATAAGAAGTTTGATGTCTAGGTTTCAGCCACGGAAATCACGGAATCCACCACACAAAAAAAAATTGATTGAAGATATTTTCTATTGAAAGTTATTAACTTACAACAAGAAGTAATAACAATATACGACATTATGGATTTGATGAAAATGACGAAAGATGATGTAATTAGGGAAACTACAAGAATGGATATGGAGATTTGTGATAGTGGAAAGATTATGGAGATGGATTATGAGGGTTTATTTTACAAAACATTATTTATTAAAAACGAACACGACAGACTGATTGAATATTATAGACTATTTAAGAAGCAATATGAGGAAATAATTGGTTTGAATTATTCCGTAGAATAGCGATAGAACTCGCTTCGCTCGTTGCGGAATTGATAAGAAAACCTTTCAAAAAAAATAAAAAAGAAAAAAAACAAAAGGAAATGTTATAAATAATTCTATTCACGATATTCACGAAA
>Ga0181422_1000609_pt1 | contig 11619 bp, 8 predicted proteins | sample 45SPOviralmetaG_FD_130147 | JGI IMG/M metagenome (GOLD analysis project Ga0181422, IMG submission 130147) | Marine viral communities from the oligotrophic San Pedro Time Series (SPOT) site, San Pedro Channel, CA, USA - 45 SPOT_SRF_2013-07-18 | ecosystem: Environmental > Aquatic > Marine > Strait...
GATTTTACATTGCCTTGTTCAATATTACTTTTTCTTGAAACAAGCATATCTTCATCCTCGGAGTGAATAGATACAATTCTTGGAGAATTCTTTATTACCTGCTCAATATAAAAATCATCTTTAACTAAAAGATCTCCGGTTGAAGAACCAACAAACATTTTAACACCACAGCATCCATTAAGGTTTTTTAAAACATCTAATTTATTAGAATTCTCGTTTGTTGCTCCAAAATAAAAAGCATAATTACAATGCATTATATTCTCTGCTCTTGATAGTTTATCTTTTAGTGCTTCTAGATTGTCTGTTATCGGTGATGTATTTGGCATTTCAAAAATACCTGTAATGCCGCCAAAGACTGCTGCCCGACTTCCACTTTCTAAAGTTTCTTTTTCTGGATGACCAGGCTCTCTAAAGTGAACGTGTGTATCTATAAATCCTGGAAATATCGTTAGACCACTACAATCTTTTATTTCCTTAGCGTTATCAACTATATCTTTATCTACTTTTTTTATTCGATCATTTTCAATTAAAATATCCAATTTTTGGAGTTTAGCGTTATAGTAAACTTGACCATTTTTTAATAATAATGACATAAAAGAGTTATGAGATCTAATTATACAACTACACTAAAAAACAAAAGAGTAATTTCAGTAACTGGGGATGATTCTGAGACATTTTTGAATAATATTATCACTAATGATATAAAAAAAATTAATACTGAAAAAGCAATTTATTCGTGCTTGTTATCTCCCCAAGGCAAAGTCATAAGCCATTTTTTTGTCATTAAAGTTAAAAATCAATTTCTGTTTATAATTGATAGTTTTTTATTAAATGAATTAATTGAAAAACTAAACTTTTATAAATTACGATCCAAAATAGATATTACAGAAGATAATAGATACGATATCTTTTTTACATTAGATGACAATCTCAAGCTAAATTCTATTTTTGAATTTAATGACCCAAGAAATAAAAAATTGGGAAAATATATGATCTTAAATAAAAATACCGATACAGGTATTGATCTTGAAAGTGACAAATTTTATAGTCAAATCATAGATACAAATGGTATGATTGATAATATTTTTAATCAAATCAAAGGTCAGTATTTTTCTCTTGAATTAAATTTAAAAGAATTAAAAGCTATTGATTTCTCCAAAGGTTGCTACGTAGGTCAAGAGAATACATCAAGAATGAATTTAAAAAATAAAATATCTAAACGAATATTTCGAATTAACAGTACTAAGGGAATTGAATTAAATGATGATTTATTATTTGAGAATGAGATTATTGGAAAAGTTATAAGTTTAAATCCAGACTTTGCAATTATAAAAATGTCAAAATTTGAAAGCTTTATAAATAAACATATCAAATCTAAATCTAACGATCAGATTAATATTTATAAACCAAACTGGATAGAATTGTTATAGATTTTTAAAATCTTCAACACTTGATAGGGCTTTTCCTGAATAAGATCCTTCAGAAAATGATCTTTCATTGTCCCAAATATTTTTTGGCATAGGCAAACCTTCAAATATTGTTTCATCTAAAGTTTGTTTGGGATCAATACTTAATTTTTCTTTTAAAAGTAAATTTATCTGTCTAACATGTTGACCTGAATGCCAACCAGTTCTCTCTAGAACTTCATGTAAATTAACCTCACCGTAGTAAACATTTCCTGGTTGATCAAAATTAACTTTATCTCCATCTCTCTTCCACCATTTATCAAATCTTTCGTAAACTTTATTTCCATAGTCCATTAAATCTGATTTAGTTTTCATATCTTTCGGTAAAATTGATAATAATGCTTCATATGTATATGGCTTATTATGCTCAACTCTGTCTAAAAAAACATCAGGAATATTAAAAACATGGTAAACTAATTGTCTGTATGATCTTGGTCTACCAGGTAATAAAGTATCAAGTTTATCCTCTGGAATTTGTTCTAAAAACTCTCTTGCAAAAAAGTTTATTGATTTAACTTTATCAACCATGATTTTTGGATCCAGCATTTTATGAGAAGAGTAATTAAACCCAGCAACTTTTGCTACGTCTCTAAAAACTGCACCATTAGCCCATTGGTCACCCTTGGCCACTACTGGCACAAGTTTAACACCAAATCTTTGTAAATCTTCAAAACCTGATTTGTCTTCTAAAACATTTACTGACTTAAATTCCACACCATTATCTTTTAAAAACTCTTTTGTCTTTAAACAGCTTGAGCATCCGGGCTGCCAATAAACTTTAACAATATTTTCATTCATAAAATAATAACTATTTAACTATATTTCTAAGTTGTATTCAATATGACTAAAATTGTTATTTGGTGCAGTTATAGAGACGTGAGCTATCGAAATGTTGATAAATACTTAATAATTTATGAAAAATTTTTTATCTGATTAATTATATTTGTGCTTTCAAACATGCTTCAAATTAATTAAGATATAAGCGATTGAAATATAATATGAAAAAATTAATATTTTTTTTTCTAATACTAGTGAGTTATCAAAATCCTTTATTTGCAAAATGTGTAAAGGGTGACTGTAAAAATGGTACTGGTACTTTTATTATCGACGAAGGAACTAAGTATGTTGGAAATTTTAAAAATGGTAACGCACATGGCAAAGGTAAATTAATAGGTAAAAAGGGTGTTTTATATGCCGGTGATTTTTTTAAAAATCAAGCACATGGGTTTGGAAAAAAAACATTTAAAAATGGAACAACTGCCACAGGTGATTTTAAAAATAATAGAATGCACGGAAATATTATTATTAAGTATTCAAACGGAGCATCATACAAAGGCGGAATAAAAAATGATAAATTCCACGGTCAAGGTACTTTAATAGCCGCTGATGGTTCTAAATTTGTTGGGCAATTTATTAATGGAAAGCAAGGTCAAGGGGTTGTAACAAAAGCTAAAACAAAAGCTAAAACAAAAGTTAAAACAAAAGGTTGCGTTACAGGCAATTGTGAAAATGGTTTTGGTAAATGGATATATAAAAATGGTTTTTACGAAGGTAATTTCAAAGATACCTATAGACATGGCAAAGGTAGTTATACGTGGAAAAATGGCGGTAAATTCGTTGGTGAATGGATTAAAGGAAATGGGGTAAAAGGAACTTATGAGTACCCAAGTAAAAATACATACACTGGTGATTTTAAAAAAAATACCGATCATGCAAAACATGGTTTCGGGAAGTTCGTAAACAAATCGACTGGAGAAATAAGAAATGGATTATGGTGTAATAATAAATATATTGGTAACGATCCAGGCTTTACAATTGATACATGCATTAAAGTAGCAGAGGGTAAAAGGAAAGCGAGAGCCCGTAAAGCTGAGGCAGATTCTAAGGAATTTTGGAGTAATTTTAATCGTGAAAAAAAAGAAACTTATGAAATGATGTCTAGAGCAAGGAAATGTTATTATTCATTAAATAAAATTCAAAAAAGTCAAGGATCGGGCTTGTGGTATAGTGCTTTAGAAAGCTTTAATAATGGTAAAAAATTTGAAAGTTCTTCACCTGGTACTGCAAAAGGTTTATTTACTAGTACTAGGCACAGTGCAAGAGCTTTTCTAGACATAAACTGTAGGTAGTTTCTAATAACTTTAATTAATAGAAGTTAAAAAAATATATAATAGATTGGTGCGGTCAGAGAGACTTGAACTCTCACGGGAAAACCCACACGGCCCTCAACCGTGCCTGTCTACCAATTCCAGCATGACCGCTATTTTTTTGCTATATTAAGAATATAAAATGTGACATTAATGTTAAGTATTATTTTAAAATAAATATTATAAATAGATATGAGCATTAATCTAGAATTTACTCCAGAAATACAGAGTAAAACAGACGAACTATATAAAAAAATTCAAGGTACAATTCCAAAAATTGAATGGCCAACCTTAGCACCTTATATCTTTGAAATTAATAAAATAAAAAAGGAAAAAGGCGTTACAATTCTCGCTCATAATTACCAAGCTCCTGAAATTTATTATGGTGTTGCTGATATTGTTGGAGATTCTTTAGGGCTCGCAATTGACGGTAGGAAAGTTGATACAGATAAAATCTTAATGTGTGGTGTGCATTTTATGGCCGAAACAGCAAAAATTATGTCACCTGAAAAGAAAATAATTCTGCCAGATTTTTCTGCCGGATGCTCGCTCGCAGAATCGATCACAGCAGAAGATGTTAAAAAATTAAAGAAAGATAACCCGGGAGTTCCGGTTGTTACATACGTTAATACCTCTGCAGATGTAAAAGCGGAAACAGACATATGTTGTACTTCAGCAAATGCAGTAAAAATAATCGAGTCTTTAAATGTAGACAAAGTTATTTTTTTACCTGATGAATATCTTGCAAAATATGTAGCAAGCAAAACAAATGTTAAAATCATTTCCTGGAACGGAAAATGTGAAGTCCATGAACGATTTACAGATAAAGAAATTTTTGAATTAAGAAAAAAATATCCAAGTTTAAAAGTTGTATCCCACCCTGAATGCCCACCAGATGTAATTAAAGCATCTGACTATACTGGTTCAACTGGGTCAATGATAAATTATGTAAAAAATACTGAGGCAAAAGACATCTTCCTAGTCACTGAGTGTTCTATGAGTGATAATATTCAGATTGAAAATCCTAATATAAACTTTGTCAAACCATGTAATCTTTGTCCACATATGAAAAAAATTACGTTACAAGGAATTTTGAGATCTTTAAAAGAAGAAATCAACTTTGTAGAAATTGACTCGAAGATTATTCAAAGGGCCAAAGGGGCCATTGAAAAAATGATTGCTGTTGGCAGATAATTTTAGTGAACACTAATATTAGAAATCAAATTAACAATATAATAAATCTTGCAATAAAAGAAGATAGAGTAAATCAAGATATAACATCAAAACTTTCATTATCAAATAAGCTAATATGTAAAGTTTATATAAAATCTAAAGATCAAGGGATACTGTCTGGGTTACCAATTGTAAAACAGATTTTAAAAAAAGTTGATAAGACGATTCAAACGAAATCCTATAAAGGAAATGGGAGTAAATTAAAAAAAAATACAAAAATTTTATTAATTAAAGGCAAAGCTCAATCTATTCTTAAAAGTGAGAGAACTATTCTTAATTTTCTTGGTCATCTAAGTGGTATTGCATCTGAGACCGATAGATTGGTTAAAAAAACAAAAAAGTTTAATACTAAAATTTGCTGTACTCGAAAAACAATACCTGGAATGAGATATCTTCAAAAACAAGCTATTAAAATGGGGGGTGGATATAATAATAGGTATGACCTAGAAGAAGAAATATTTGTTAAAGATAACCACCATTTAGATAAAAAAAAATTTAGAGAAAAAATAATTTTGATTAAAAAAAGAAATAAGAGTAACAAAAAAATTAATGTCGAAGTTGACAATATAAATCAATTAAAAAAAATTATTGACTTAAAAATTGATAGAATTTTACTTGATAATTTCTCTCCAAATACGTTAAGAAAGGCTTTAAAAATAATTCCTAACAATATAGAAACTGAAGCTTCTGGAAATATAACGTCAAAAAATATCATGAATTACGCTAGAACTGGTGTAAATCGCATTTCACTTGGATACCTTACTCACTCTGTAAAAAATTTTAATTTTTCTCTAGAGTTCTAATTATTGTCTTTTTGATAATATTTTAGCTTGAGCAGATGATAATCTCGCAATTGGAACTCTGTAAGGTGAGCAAGAGACATAGTTTAAGCCAACTTTTTGACAGAACGTTATAGAGTCTGGGTCTCCGCCATGTTCACCGCAAATACCCAGTTTGATTTTTGGTTTATTTTTTTTTGCATCATTACAGGCGATTTCAACTAACTGACCCACTCCCTTTTCATCAATGCTCACAAACGGATCAATTTTGAAAATATTATTATCCACGTAATCCTCTAAAAACTTTCCAGAGTCATCTCTGCTGATACCTAGTGTAGTTTGGGTTAAATCATTAGTTCCAAAACTGAAAAAATCGGCATGTTTTGAAATATCTTTGGCATTAAGAGCAGCGCGAGGTAATTCAATCATTGTACCAACTATATATTCTAATTTTTGGCTATATTTTTTTGAAACTTCTTTTGCTTTGCTATCTACTAACGCTCTTAAAATTTCCAGTTCTTGTCCCGTAGCTACGAGAGGAATCATGATTTCTGGCATAACTTTAATTTTATTTTTTTTGCATTCGATTAATGCTTCGAATATAGCTTCACATTGCATCTGATATATTTCAGGATAAGATATAGCTAATCTGCAACCTCGGTGGCCCAACATTGGATTTTCTTCATGTAAGTCTGAAATTCTATCTCTAATTTCTTTTTCAGAAATACCTAAAGAAGAGGCAACTGTTGAAATTTCTTTTTCACTTTTGGGCAAGAATTCATGTAGTGGCGGGTCTAACAATCTTATTGTTACTGGCAAACCTTTCATAATGGAAAAAATTTCTCTAAAGTCATTTTTCTGAAATGGTAATATTTTGTCTAAGGCTTTACATCTATCTTCTTTGGATTTCGATAAAATCATTTGTCTCACATACAAAATTCTCTCTTCATCAAAAAACATGTGCTCCGTTCTACATAATCCTATTCCCTCAGCGCCAAATTCTCTTGCAACCTTTGTATCTAAAGGAGTCTCTGAGTTTGTTCTAACCCTCATAGTTCTAATACTATCTGCCCACGACATAATTTTTGAGAAATCGCCAGATATATCAGGTTTCATTGTTTTTACCTCTCCTGACATAACTTCTCCGCATGACCCATCTATCGTAATAATATCGCCCTCCTTAAATACTCTGTCATTTACTTTAAACTCTTTATTTTGATAATCGATTTGAATGTTACCAGATCCCGAAACACATGGTTTACCCATGCCTCTAGCGACGACAGCTGCGTGACTTGTCATCCCTCCCCTGCATGTCAATATACCTTCCGCTGCGTTCATACCATGTATGTCTTCTGGTGAGGTTTCTAATCGGACCAAAATAGTTTTTTGATTTTGTGTTTTAAGAGCTTCTGCATCATCAGCCGAAAAAGTAATTTTTCCAGATGCAGCTCCAGGTGATGCGGGTAGTCCCTTTGCAATTATATCCTTTTGTGCTTTTGGATCCAGTGTAGGATGCAACAAAGTATCTAACATCTTTGGATCAATTCTTAATAGAGCTTCCTCTTTTTTAATTAACTTTTCCTTTACCATATCAACCGCAATTTTAATTGCTGCTTTAGCTGTTCTTTTTCCAGATCTTGTTTGGAGCATCCAAAGTTTTTTATTTTCAACTGTAAATTCTATGTCTTGCATATCCTTGTAATGCTTCTCTAGTTTTTTATATATCTTAACTAATTGCCCATAAACTTTCGGCATTGTTTCTTCCATGGAGAGTGCATCTGATTTTGCATCTAATCTTGCTTTTTTTGTAATATTTTGAGGTGTTCTAATACCAGCCACAACATCTTCTCCCTGAGCGTTAATTAAGTATTCACCGTAAAAACTTTTTTCACCAGTTGAAGGGTTTCTGGTAAAAGCAACACCTGTTGCACAATCATTACCCATATTTCCAAAAACCATTGACTGCACATTAACTGCTGTGCCCCACTCTTCTGGAATATTGTTTAATTTTCTATAAGTTTTCGCTCGCTGATTTTTCCAGGATTGAAATACAGCACCGATTGCTCCCCATAACTGCTCATGTACATTTTGAGGAAAATCTTTATTTATTTCTTTTTTAATTACATCTCTAAAATCTTTAATTAATTTTTTCCAATCTTCAGCATCAAGATCCGTGTCTAAAATTACTCCCTTTGTAAGTTTATAATTTTCAATTAAATCTTCAAAATTATGATGGTCAATATTCAAAACAACATTGCTATACATTTGAATGAACCTTCTATAGCTATCGTAGGCAAAAGTACTATTTTTGGTTTTTTCAGATAAACCAAGCACAGTTTCATCATTTAAACCTAAATTTAAAACCGTATCCATCATGCCAGGCATTGACACTCTAGCCCCCGATCTAACCGACACTAATAATGGGTTTTTCTTATCGCCAAATTTTTTGCCAATTTTTTTTTCAACTTGCTGAATAGCCAATTTTACCTGTTTATCTAAACCTAGGGGATTTTTTTTATTTCTTTTGTAAAATTCGTTACAAGCTTCGGTGCTAATAGTAAAACCCGGCGGAACAGGTAATCCAATTTTAATCATTTCAGCAAGGTTTGCACCTTTGCCACCAAGCAAATTTTTTAATTCAGCTTTCCCTTTTTTTGGAGTTTTGCTAAAATTATAAACCCATATTGCCATTTTAAGATCCGTCTAGTTGTGAAAAATCTGTAAATTTTCCAAATGTTTTACATAACAAAGTTAATAATTCTAGCCTATTATTTCTTACCTGTTGATTATCATCATTTACCTTAACATTATCAAAGAAACTATCAGTCATTGGTTTTAGTTCGGATAATAAAGAAATGGTTTTATTATTGTCTCTAAGTCGACTTGGAGTTGTAAAATATTCTCTTATTTCATTAAGTTTAATTAATATTTCATCTTCTGCAGGATGTTGAAATAAAATGTTTTCAGGATTACCAAAAAACTCTTCGTCTTTGGTAATTGAACTGTCTAAAATATTTTTTGACCTTTTAAATATTGAGATTGAGTCTCTTCCTTGTGTTTTTTTGAAACACTTGGATAATTCATTTATATTTTTATAAAGTAAATAAAAATCGTCTGATCTGTTATTTCGCAAAATTGAGTTTGTAATATCTAACCTTGTACCCTTGTCTTTCAAATTAACTCTAAATCGTTCGACAAAAAATTCAAAAAGATCCTCAATAATTTTTTCATTTTTCAAATCATAATTTTGACTAAGATATAAATTTTTTGAATTGTTTAAAATTTCTTTTAATGAAATATCTATCTTATTTTCGACAATTAATCTTAAAACCCCTAAACAAGCACGCCTTAACGCAAACGGGTCTTTAGAGCTTGTAGGTTTTTCATCAATACCAAAAAAACCAATTAGATTGTCTATTTTATCTGCAATTGCTACGCTTATCGAAATTTTTTCTTTTGGAACATTTCCAGTAGGTCCAATTGGTAAATAATGGTTTTGAATTGCGTTACTAATTTCTCTGCTGAACCCTTGCTCCATAGCAAAATAACTTCCAATTATCCCCTGTAATTCTGGGTACTCGCCAACTAAATCCGATACTAAATCCGATTTACTAATTGAGGCAGCTATCTCAGTATCTGCTTTATTTGCACCAATTGTATCGGCAATAAAAGACGAGAGTTGGCGAACTCTTTGTGTTTTATCATATAGAGAGCCAAGTTTTTGATAAAACACGATTGAATTTAATTTTGTTACTTGCTTTACTAAACTTTGTTTTTTATTTTTATCCCAAAAAAATTTTGCATCTGACAATCTTGCATTAATAACCTTTTCATTTCCTTGAGTAATTAAATTTTTATTATCAAAGTTATTTGCAACAAATAAGAAATTATTGATTAATTTATTATCTATTTCTAACTTCATTGGAAAATATCTTTGATGATGTATCATTGTTAAGTTTAATAATTCATCGGGTAAATCAAGGTATTCTTTATTAAATTTACCTTTTAAAATTACAGGATTTTCTACAAGATTAACAACTTCTTCAACCAATCTCGAGCTTAAATCAGTAGAACACTTATTTCTTTTTAATAATTCTTCTAATTTTGTTCTTATATTTAATTCTCTTTGTTTATGATCAAGTTCAATATTGTTCTGCCTTAAAATTTTTTTATATTCGTCAAAATTTTTTATTTTAATTTCTTTATCTTCAAAGGGGCCATTTACGTAAGTAATATTTGAGGATTTGATATGGAAAAAATTAAAGTTTAGTACCTGACTATCTAATAATGAGCAAATAGATATTAATGGTCTGCCCCAAAAACAATCATGATTTGACCATCTCATTGATTTTTTCCAATTAATAGATTTAAAAATTATAGGTAGTTTTTCTTCTAAAATCTCAGTAGTCAAAATATTTTTTGCAGGTAGATTGGCAAAATAAAATTCTCCTTTATCAGTTGCTTTTTTAATTAAGTCATTAATATCTAAAGACCGTGATTTTAAGAAACCATCAAGAGCCTGCTCATTGCAGCCTACCCTGGGGCCCTTTACTTCTTGTGGTTCAATTTTTTGCTCCGTAGCAATATCTTTGATAGTAGCGCAAATTCTTTTTGGGGTAGAAAATACATCAAATGCTCCAAATTTAATTTCGTTTTCATTTAATGTATTTTCAATAAGTTTTTTTAATTGTTCTCTTGCACTAATTTGTAAGTTGTGGGGAATTTCCTCAGAATAAAGTTCTAAAAAAAAATTTGACATTACTGTTTTTCAATCCAGAGCTCTCCGCAGGCTTTGGCTAAAATTCTAATTTTATTAATATAATTAGCTCTTTCTGTAACACTAATAACACCTCTTGCATCAAGTAGATTAAAAAGGTGGCTGGCTTTTAAACATTGGTCATAAGCTGGTAGGCAAAGCTTCTTTTCTACTAAATCTTTTGACTCTTGTTCAACTTTGTTAAACTGTTCAAGTAAACTGTCTGTATTTGCGTGTTCAAAATTATAAGCAGAAAATTCCTTTTCCGCTTGTAAAAAAACATCACCATACTTAACGCCGAAACTGTTCCACTCAAGATCATAAACATTGTTTTTATTCTGAATATACATGCATATTCTTTCTAAGCCGTAGGTGATTTCTGCTGAAACTGGTTTACATTCAAATCCCGCCATTTGTTGAAAATATGTAAATTGAGTTATTTCCATACCATCACACCACACCTCCCAACCTAGACCTGATGCTCCAAGCGTTGGGCTTTCCCAATCATCTTCTACAAATCTGATATCATGATCTTTATAGATAATGCCAAGCGATGTTAAACTTTTCAAATAAAGTTTTTGAACATCTTTTGGAGATGGTTTAATGATAACTTGAAATTGATAATAATGCTGAAGTCGATTAGGATTTTCTCCATATCTACCATCTGTTGGCCTTCGAGATGGCTGGACATATGCTGCTTGCCATGGTTTGGTACCTAATGACCTTAAAGTTGTTGCTGGATGAAATGTACCTGCTCCAACCTCTATATCATATGGCTGCAAAATAACACAGCCGTTATCTGACCAAAATTTTTGTAATTTAAATATAATCTCCTGGAAAGTTAAAAATGGAAGTTTCTTCTTAGTTTTTTTAATTTGTTTAAATTCTGTTTTCTTTTTCAGATTTGTTTTTTTTATTTTGTTTTTCTTTACTTTTTTCTTTTTGATCATAATCCAAATTTATTCCACAAGGATCTACTTTCAATCTCATCTATTACCGAACCAAATTCGTTAGATAGTTTACTTGATAATTTTTTTTTTAACCAACCTTCTGGTTTATCATATTTTTTTATTAAAACCTTCTTCCCAAATTTTTCTTGAATAACATCTTCCATGTTACCAAGGCCATCTACTAAACCCAATTCTTTAGATTGAATACCAGACCAAAATTCTCCACTAAATAGACTGTCATCTTGTCTCTCTGGTAATTTATTTTTTCTACTATTTTTAACTAAATTA
>Ga0181422_1000611_pt1 | contig 11603 bp, 24 predicted proteins | sample 45SPOviralmetaG_FD_130147 | JGI IMG/M metagenome (GOLD analysis project Ga0181422, IMG submission 130147) | Marine viral communities from the oligotrophic San Pedro Time Series (SPOT) site, San Pedro Channel, CA, USA - 45 SPOT_SRF_2013-07-18 | ecosystem: Environmental > Aquatic > Marine > Strait...
AAAAAAATGGCCTGAACACTTTCCACGGAAACAGCAAATACCACACAATTGACGATTTGATGAAGGGTTTGCAAACTTGCGGTGATTATGGTCTGGGGTGGTCTCAGGCGTTTGATGGTAACGACCTATTGACCACCGTAACTCACCTCGAGACGGGTGAAAGCATGCTCAGTAGGGTTTACATCGGTGATTACACTGAGGCGCAGAAGTGGGCGGGAGCAGTCACATACAAGCGACGAATTTGCCTTGTCACGATGTTTGGGCTTTCAGAACCAGATGCGGACGCCAACGAGACGATTGGAACCAAAGTCAAGCAGTCTGAATCCAAGGCTATTGACTATGATTATTCTGGCGCACCATACCGCGTTTTCACTGCCAGCGGTTCAGTCCAAATGAACACTCGGGATATTAAGGCTTGGGGCGGCGCATTGCGGAAAGCCATCGAGGTCGGCGGCAACCGCAGCGAAGAAATCGGCAAGAAGAACCTGAAGGAAATCCACCGAATCTTCAAAGAGGTTGGCGCAGACAATAGTTTGCACCATAAAACAAAAGAGGCGCTGACCAAGGCCATCGTCAGTCTACGGGATTTGGCAACGTCGGGAGCGGAAAATGCTTGAGAAGGTTGTCACGAAGCTATGGCAGGGACGCTTCGTCTCTGTCCGAGACTATGAGGTGGAGCGGGCGATTGCAAAAGGCGGCCTGATTATTCATTACGATCAGAAGGCAATGCTGGTTCCGAGAGACCAGTTGCAGGGCTTTTTAGAAGAACTGCCCTGCGAAACACCAACCCACAAATCTAAAACGGGCGGCAAGGATTACCGCCTAATTGACATTCCGTGGAAGCGGAAAGAGCCAGACACAATTAATCAAGAGGAGTTATTCAATGTCTGATTATGAACAAAGAGATAATAGCGGTGCGCTATTCCAAGCAAATAATATGCGAGTTCTTCGCCAAGGGAATTCAATGGTAAATGGTTTTGATTGTGACTTAATTGTCACAGAGTCCAAAACAAAAGATGGCCGCACGATGTATGATACATATATGAAGGTCGGTGGTTTCTTCCCAAATAAATATAAGGAGGAAGGCGACAATAAGCCAGACATCACCGCGCCAGTAAATATCAATGGTGAGAAAATGCGTTTGGCTGGCTGGAAAAAAACCAGCAAGCGAGGTCTGCCATATGTTTCTCTCGCGTTCAAAGAACAAGAGGATTCTGGTGGTGCTTCACAAGAGCCAACGACCCAAGCTCCAGAGCCTGCGCCAGAAATGAACGATGACATACCGTTCTAATGGCGCGGCGATACGAAAATAAAAAACACCTGTCCCACGTTAGAGAAAAAAGTTGTCTCTGTCGTGGGGCAGACTGTTACGGGGATGTTGAAGCGCACCATCTAATGAAGCCATGGTTCGGTTATCGCGGCATGGGGATGAAGGCTGGGGACATGAATGTTCTGCCCTTATGCCATAAGCATCACATGGAATTACACGACGTGGGAAATGAAAACAGCTTCTGGATTCGCAAAGGTCACAGCCCCGATTTTGGGAGGGCGGTTGCCCTGCGTATTTGGGAAGCAAGCCCACACAAGGAAGACCTCAGCGACTGGAAGCCCAAAGGTATGCCAAATGGATGATGTTAGAATAATGGTTATAATGGTTTTATTTTACGCTTTCGCGATGACAGCTTGGATTCAATACACATGAAAATCAAAATGAAAGACTTGCTGATTGTGGTGGCGGAATACTACAACGTTCCACCCCATGAGATTCTTGGGAAAAGCCGAAAGCCAAAATACGCCAAGCCGAGACAGGTTTTTTGCTGGCTTTGTAGAGTCAAATTGGATAAAACTTTCCCCGAAATTGGGAGGTTTTTAAGCAGAGACCACACTACGATCATCCACGCCGCTCGAAAGTGCAGAGAGGAGCGCTGGATGTCTATGGAATTGGCTGATGAATTAATGGTCAAAGCAGGGGGAGATTCAATTTATGTCTAATAGGGTGGTGCAGGGAACATACTCTGATTTTAAAGTAATCAAGGGACGCAAGGTTATTCAGATGGTTATTGAGTTTCCGATTGAGCAGGCTGAGTCCGTGACATCAACGTTTGGGATACCACAGCCCCATGAAGAGCAGTGGGTCGCGGTTGCCATGCTAAACAAAACAATGGTCACAAAAAATGAAGGCGCTATGAAGGCGATACAGCAAGCTGGAATAATGTGCAAAGACCCGTCATTCGGCGTGTGGCTAAGGGATGAGAGGGGTATGACCGAGGTGGAGCCGCTTGATTCAAATTCAATTGCTCAGGCGCTGAGGGCGATACTTGGGATACGCAGTCGATCAGAACTGTCCAATGACCCTGAAGCCCTTAAAGTTTGGCACTCGCTAAAATCGGCATATGAGAATCACCTAACGACCTGATAGTATTCTCGCATGGTTACAAAATATTCAAGCCGCCGATATGAACTAATCCTCAGTGAGATTGAGGCGCAAGCCCTCAACGAGATGCTTCACGATATTTCGGAATATGTGACCGATGAAATGTTCTCATCGCCACGAGGGCTGGGGGCGTTTCGGCGCATCCTAGAGAAGTCTGATACTATGAAAACGACAATCGAGGCTCGAAAGAGCGGGTAGACTCCCGCCCATAGAATGTTGTTCCCTCACCCTCGCGGGAGAAATAATACCAACAGCAATTATCCTTACCCGTCATCTTGCTATCTGGAATCCATTTGACCCTGCCGACAGATACCACCTTCCTGCACATCGACACGAATTGACTAGCCTGCTTCGTGTGCATCCAATCTGCATCGAACAACAACCAGCAGTCTTGCCCGTCCGTGAACCTGTCGATCATACTGTGGAGCAATTCCCTATCCCAAGGCGGGTTTGTTATTATCAGTTGACCCAATGGCTCAGTAAAAGCGTCACCGACCTTGATGTCCTCGCGCATCGGTTCAACATCAAAGGCCGATACGCATCTACCGCCGAACCAAGATAGGTGGTCAATCAAATCACCAGCGCCAGCGCAAGGCTCGATATACTCAAACTGGTCTGGCAAGTGTGAGCGCAATGGAATGACCGCGCTCATAGGTGTCGGATAAAAGTCTCTGTCGCGCCTCTCAAAGTTGCTACGCTTCCCCATCAGTCAACCCTGACATCGGCAAACAATCCCGTCTCACCCTCAATACGCTTGGTGGCAATCTTGATGTAATCGGGATTCAGTTCCGTCAATATCGCATCCCTGCCCAGTCTGTCCGCCACGAGGCCAGTAGTTCCGCTTCCCCCGAAGGGGTCAAGCACTGTTCCGCCCGTGTAGCTATCCGTCTCACATGAGCAAGCCTTCTTGAACCCCACGGTTTTTCGGCTCGAGTATCCAGCGTCCGCTTTTCCGTTGATGTCGCCGTAGGCTCCGTCATACGAGTTTGGCCGATAGCGCGGGTCGGACTTATCTAACTCGCTGCGCTTAATCCGCTTTACGTCTACCTCTCGTTCATAGGGCGTGCCGCAATCAACGCAAACCATCTCTGGGCATCCAGCCTTGACGCATGGCTCAATCAGGTCGGTGGGGAAGGTTGCAAAGTGAGCGCCCTTAAAGGACTTGGTTGTAACTGTCCACACGGAGCGCTTGTTTCGCCCATCTGGGTTCACGAACCTCTCACCCATCTCATCCAAGCTGAACGCGCCACCGACTGTTTTTGTGGATGGCCGCTCCGTGTTCCACGATGTCTTTGACCGCTGGATAGATGCCTCTTTCACTGGCTCACGGATAGCATCGAGGTCATAAAAATATTTTGGCTTCTTGGTGAGAAGGAAGATGTATTCATGCGATTTGGTGCATCTGTCCTTGCAAGCCTCTGGCATTACGTTTGGCTTATTCCAAATTATATCTTGCCGCAAATACCAACCGTCCGCCTGTAGCGCGAAAGCAACGCGCCACGGTATGCCGATTAAATTTTTATCTTTGCCGTAGCTGTCACCTAAATTAAGCCACACGGTTCCATCATCCCGAAGAACGCGGCGCACTTCTCGGAAGACCGACACAAGGGCTTCGACAAATTCCTCTGGCGTTTCCTCTAGTCCTAACTGCCCATCATCATCGTAATCCCGAAGGCCGAAATAGGGTGGAGATGTCACGCAGCAGTGAACGGATTTATCTGACAGTTTCGCCATTCCATCGCGGCAATCGCCTTGAATAATTCTAATCATATTTCCCTCGTTTTACATGTTTGCCACGCAACTATAGGATTTCTGCGGTTTTTTTGCAATGAAATATTTTTGACTTTCGTGCATTTTTTTCTTGCACAAATGTCCAAAGCCCTTATTATGAGTCTTGTAACTAACGCAACTCAGAGGGACATCAGTGTCCTCGGTCTTTAAGGAGACATCATTATGGCTAAATGTATGCTTTCAATCTTAATCCAGCGCGAGGGTCAAACCGTTGCCTTTTATCATGGCCGCAACGAAACTCACGAACATGGTTTGAGCCAAATCAAAAATCGCGGATTCTCGTTTGGTGGGGGATTTCATCACAGTAAGGTGAACTCAATCCGCAATAACTTCAATGTAGAGGTCGTTTCCGAAGGGGCAGGATGGACTGCGTTTCGGTTTAATTACAAATCTGGCGTCCTCGCCGCAACAAAGGAGGTGTTGTAATGACTTCTGAAAATATTTTTTCCCTGATGACTGAACATGAAAATCAGCCCGATAGAAAGCCTATGACTTATTTTGTCGTCAATGACAATCGCGGGAAAAATCCCAATATGCTTCCGCACGAAGCGTTTTCCGTTGTCAAAATGATTGGCAAGCAAGTCATGTGGGAGGAGCATCACTACTCCCAAGACGAGGCTCAACGAGCCGCTGAACTCCATACATCCAAAAAGTCATAGGAGGTGAAATGGCTGATAATAAATATATAGATGAACCCGTAATTTTAGAGGATGTTCGGAACGACGATTGGGTGATTGACAAAATACAAAGCAGGCTTCTGGATGCCGTAAAAGAAACCCAAGACCTTCAGCGAAAAATGGCGATGGTCAAATATGCCCACATCTTCGAGGAGACAATAGATGGCCTAGATGACATTCTGCACAAAATTATAAATCCAATTAAAGATAAAACTGAGGAAGGAATAAAACACCATGACATCACCGATGCCTAATTTTGACTGCCCAATTCCAACGGGAAACGAGTTTAAGAAGTGGAGGCTTGATAGCGGGTTATCCATTAGCGAAGCCACAGAATTTTTTGGCTTCAAAAACATATCGTCCATTTATCAAATTGAAAGCGGAAGGCGAGGGGTTCCGAAGCACATTGCAATGATGATTTCGATGACAGATTTTGGTGACTCCAAATGACGGTCGTGATACCTCCCCCGATCAGGGAGAAAGATTTTGGTGTAAGCGCGGCATCAAGCCTTACAGCTAAAGAAACACAAACGATTATTGAGCTATCCGATAAGGCTAATAACCAGAGGGTCAGCGGCAGGGTTCAGGATAGGGGTTCCAATATCGTGGATATATCAACTCGCGCCGTAGATGTCTGGGTTATTCACGATGACTATGAATGGCTGGACAATCTGATTGTCTCTGAAATTCGTGCCAAGAATGATGAGCATTATGATTTTGATTTAACTGGCCTCATAGAGCGGCCTCAATTAATGCGATACAGGGAAGGCGGCCACTACGATTGGCACGTTGACATTGGGCGCGGAGATAGTTCTACCCGCAAGCTGTCCGTCAGTTGGGTTCTGAACTCAGATTTTGACGGTGGCGACCTGTGCTTTTTCCAAGAAAGGGAAATTGGCATATCGTTCCGAGAGGGTCAGGGATGCGTATTCCCCAGCTTCATGCCACATCGAGTTCAGCCAGTTACGTCAGGGGAGCGCTGGGCGCTAGTCGCTTGGATTTCTGGCACACCGTTCCGATAGAACATCGCAAGACCGCAGAGGGTCATAAGGCGCTCAAGTTCCTTATACCCCCTGTCGGTTAAGGAATATTTCTCATTTTTCAATTCGACAAAGCCGCCATCCCTTAGTCTGTCACCCAACCACGGGTATGGCTCACGATGGCAAAGCACGGCAATCAGCCCGCCCATGCGCTCGTTCTGCACATTGGATAATTTAGGCGGCTTACTCATACCAAATCATGCTGTGTTTCAAAAACATCTTCTGACTGTAGCACGGTTTGACGGGTTTCCAATATCTCAGACTTGAGATTATTGCCCATATATAAACCGCAAGATTGGCACTGGCCTAAATCGCCCGTATCTTCAATTACAGAGGGTGTCTGGCATTTTGGGCATAAACCCTTGTCGATAAGCCTTTGCACCTCTCCTGACCCCTTATAGTCCATTTCTATAGCGCTTTCCGTCATAGTTTAACACCTGATTTCTATTTCCCGATTTCTTATAGGAACAGTGAACCCAACCACTTGTCGGGTCTTCGTCTTCATAGTATTCCAGAATCAGTTGGTCGAAGTCAAGATTGGCCACAATCCACTGCGCCAAATCATAGTTTGATATAGTCGGAACCTCAAAGTCCGCCGCCTCACCTTTGGCGTGTTGGCTGTTGACGCTGCTCCCAATTTCTTTGCACAATGCGGGGCTGCGATAACCTGATGACGGTGTGAATGGTATATCAAACTCCTCGCGCACGGGGTCAAGAATATTCTCACACAGCAGGGCTAGGCTCTCTATGTGTTCACCCGATGGCATATTCCTGATGCCCTTACGCTCTGCCGTTTGACTTTTCGTCATCTCCCGCAAGCTAAAATATTTTGATAAATTCATATTCGGCTTCCCCTTGCTTACGGGAGTTGTTACTTTTTTCCGCGTAGCGCTCCGATAGATTTGAACCCGTAAGACGCGGCCACTATCGACATGAAAGTGTAAGACAACCATTCGGGAGCTTGCCCAAGCCTCTCATAAGCGTGCGAATAATATTCGTCAAAATATGGAACAAAGTTTCCGATAAACCATAGACCAAAGATGATCGCAAACCACTCGTCTTTCCATGAGCCATCTGTGGCATCCGCTTGTGATTTTTGAATATCAATCTCACCAGCCGCCACGCGCTTTTGAATCTCCGCATCCGCTTGCGCCTTCGCAATCTTCACGGCTGACTTGGCTTTGGTTTCTTCGACCTTGCCCTCCATCCAATTCCCAGCAATATCCGCCACTGGTCCGAGCAACATTTTCAACATCTTGTAATCCTTAATTCAGTGGGTTTGAGGCTGCGTCCAAACCCTTCCACAAATCATCAATCTCACGATTTATCTTAGCAAAGTTTTTGTCTACTGACCCCACCTTTTCTTTGAAACCCTGCACCAGCAAGTCGTTTTCAAGCGAGACTTTTTCAACATCCGAAATACGGTCACGCATATCAAGCAACTCTTTTTGGTTTTTCATAATCGCTTCAAGGTTTGTTCCTAACACTGTCAGCTTTTCGGCTGTCTCACCAGAGCCAGCGACAGCGGCCTCCACAGACTCTATGCGCCCGTAAAATTCCGCGACTGCCCATATACCACCAGCCAAAGTCGTGGCTATAGAAAAAACGATTGCAATCCATACGCCGCGCAGCTTCGTGCCGCCGATTGTCAGTTCTGTGTCATCGAGGCTCATTGATACATATACGCTTGTTGGTCACTGTAGATAGCTTCGCCTTGGCCTAGAACCTCTGCCGCCGTCTTGTAGTCTGTGAGCAAAAAATCTTGAAACTCAATATTACCAACATTGCTCGCCCACTGAATACTCAAAATATCATTGGTGGCGGAATATGAAATGGAGGATTCAGCTACAGATTTTCCATAATCTTGCGCGTGCTGGTCAGAGATGCTCGTCAACTGTTCATTCTTAGATGCAGCGAGGAACGCCCCCGCCTCCCTAGAATTTTGGGCGATAGATTCTAGGCTCTGATTATATTCAACAACAGTTTCTTGTTTCAAAGTCACATCATTTGTTTCGATATATTCTTGGACGGCAAGCTGGTCTTCAACCGCGTTCGTCTGTTGAGCTACTTCAGCCTTCTCAGCTACGTCAGCAACGACGCTCAACTGAACGCTTGCTACAATAAACGAGTCTACCGCCTCAGATACCTTGACCATCGACTCAGCAGCCCTTTCTTCCAGTGCCATCTGTGTGGTGAAATACAAAGTGGTTTGGACTCCAGCCAAAGCGTTTTTGTAAGCCGTCAAATCGCCTTCATTGATGATGTATTGCTCATCGTCCACGGCGTTGTAGTCGATAATACCACCGACAGACGCATAATGCTCTGCGCCGTAGGCCGCATGTCTACCCTGCTCCAGCTTGGCCGCAATGGTCTTGCTGGCGTTTACCAGATTATCAATCGTTGTCTCGGCGTGTGCTACGGAAACGGTCAGAAATGCTACCGCCGCCACCGTTACTGTCTTCCACATCTTCATCTTCCTTACCAATACGCAAAATCTTATCATACCATTCTTGGCGCTCCTTGTAATCGGGTATGAAGGTTTGCGGGTCTCTTTTCATTAAAAGTGTAGCTGCCCGACCAACAACCAGTTTTCCGTTGACCGATATTGGGCATGGCGTTCCGCTGTTGAACATTGCCTTCCAAGTCTCAATATTTTGACAAAGCCGCGCTACTGAAGCGATAGACATACCCTGCTCCTTCAGTGCCTTCGCATCCCTGCGCCTATTGCACTCCGAGTCCTGTCTGTATCCTCCCATAGACAATCCAAGCACGTTGACTTGAACGCCCATACCCCGACCGATCAAACAGCTTTCAGAGCCGCCAGATGGGGCGCTGGGGGATACCGCTGTGGGCGGTGGAGTGACGTTTGATGCAGCGCCAGCGCCGTTATAATTGTTCGTGATAGATTCTGACGGGTTGTTGCTGCTCACCGTGCTGTTGAAATTGCTGGTATTAAGGTCGCCCGTCTGCTCATTTTGAGCCAATGCAGGCGACGCTATCAGCATCAGCGCAAATAGTAACCAGCGCATGACAAACACTAGCCCATCTTAAGCAGAATAGTTATGACAGTTCCAAAAATCGCGGACATCATAGTCCCACCTAGGATAGAAACCCATGTGACGCGCCAGTGAAGGTTTTTAAGTTGCGCGTCAACCAACTGACGAAACATCGCGCATTCTCTTTCATGCGCCTCAAGCTGCGACTGCGTGGACATTTTATTTTTTGAGGTTCAGCGCAAGAAGCTGAACGGCCTTTGAGATTTTGGCGATAAGTTTGTTATCAGAATCAGATGGCGTGACATTGGCGATAGCAGAGGCTGCCGCAATAATACCAGTAATCCAAGCAATAAGTTCTTCCATGTAAAACTCCTGTGATAATTCGCCCAGTATATCATATCAAAAACCCTAAATCTTAATCCGTTTGTTTTATTTTGAAACGCAACCGCACAAATAGGAGCGAACAAGCTGTCCAGCCAATACACTATCTAGTCCGTTTTGATATTCTGGGTTCCTTTCCAGTGCCTTCACACCAGTCATCACAAACCAAACGACCGCAACAGCGCAAGAGGTTCTGATGATTATAAAGTTTTTACCACTTCTTTTGACCATGTTGTGTGCCTCTCGCAAGTGTTGATCGATTTAGTTGGCGGCCTCACGCCAAGAGCCAAACGCATTTCTTCCAATGGCTTTTCTAGATTATCCTCAAACGGATATGACCGCAAATCAACGCCCCGCTGCCGCCAGTAAATATCAATCCAAACCCTAATCATAGTGAATAGAGAAGATGGGCGCTTATATATAACCCTGACAGTGCCAAAAAGAAAAAGAACAATCATGCCAGCAGCGCCGCCCTGAAAGTAGTGTGTAGCTATCGTCGCGCCCTCCCCAAAACGAGAGCGAGAATAGCCGAAAACAACATGGATAATATCATGGACATCCTTCTCCCAGCGATGATGCTCTTTCATAAGTCCCGCTAAAGGCGTTTCTTCCACCAACCCGCTTGGTTGGTTTTTTTGATAGTTTGAAAGGAATTTTGCATAATCAACTTCTTCAGATGACATAAACTCGCAAAACTCTCGGCCAAAACTACCCTCGGGGAAATTAGATAATTGCTGATAATTTTCAAGCACGTCTGAAAGAGTTTTTTCCCGTGTCAGCCTCAAGACGTTCTCAGGGTTTTGCAAAAATTTTTGACGGGATTTCTCATACCGCTTGTTCCCGAACATGCTTACATATCCAAAGACAACATTTGGACGCTCTGATGGCTCGTATGACTCCACACCCCGCCAACGAAACAACGCCTTAAAAAACCTAATCACGATATAATCTAATGACCTTCGTATCGCTTTCTGCGACCACAGTAATGTCACCCGATGAAAGTTTGTAATAATGATAGGCTTCCAATGTCACGCCATCTTTGGTTACATCTTGGGAGAAAAAAACATAACAATTATTCCCCTGTTTGTCGATGACAGATTCTGTCCCCGCTGGTATATCCTTGAACCTTACCGTCCATGCCTCTGGCTCATCATCAACACGCATAAAACAGGCAAACGCGCTACCCGCTGACACATCTATTCTGGCCTTATCGGAAACTGGCGAGATTGAACCTTTTAACGTAGACCAGTGCAGTTGGTCATAGGAAACCTCATACTCAACTAAAATATCTTGCCTAACTGTGTATGCGGTAGCATTGGGGGTGTCAGCCGCCAGCCAATCTTGATAATCAGAAACCACTTGATCAAAATCCCCAGACTCATTGTTTATGTCTTGAAATGTGATACGGCAAGACCCTTCCATCAACATATGGTTTTCGCCGTTCCTGATTAGATTTTTTTCCGCTGAGTGATATACAATTTCACCCGCGTTGTGGGCTATGTCTCGCGCATCACTGCGCTCAAAGTAATCACCTTCATCACAATCCAACGCCACCGAAAGCGTTACCTTGCCATCAATGTTTATCATTGGCGTAAATGACATATTGCTATCTAAGCTCATATCTCATCAGCCTCCGTGGCTTCGGTAACTACGCCCCTTGAAGCGTCCTTATTAAACGTATTTTGAATATGCTCATCCAGCCAAGTGGATAAATCTTCAGGCCAAATGTCTGGTTCAACAATGACAAGAGTATCCTCTAAAAAACCCAGCCTCACGCAAATCACATTTGTTTCTTGATTTTGAGCGACAATAATATAATCACTGAAATCCATAACTATCTCCTTAGGTCTAGCGTAAATGTTCCGCTTGTTGGTAGTGACACGGCTGCATTGTTGATATAAATCATGTGCTGCAGAACGTTCTGGGTAGAAGTGATTTGAATAGAGTCGTTTTCATAATCGTCAGTCGTCGCATCGAATGCCAAAGTGCCATCTATATAAACCTGCCTAAATAGCAGGCGGTCTTTAGCCAAACCCAGAGTAAACGGGTCAAAGATAGTTATTTGAACAATTCTATTAGTCCCTGAATAGGAGCCAGTGCCTGAGGCACTTAGGGTTATATAGCCGCTTGAAGGTAGTTTCACATATCTGACAATGGGAGCGCCCGTGCTATTGCTAAGGCTGGAGAAACTTCCTGAAGCAGCGCCTGAACATGTAAAGCCAGAAATCCCGCCCGCCTGCCGCGTCCGTAAGGCTTGGATAGCAACGGTCTTCCCTCGCCAAGA
>Ga0181422_1000612_pt1 | contig 11587 bp, 20 predicted proteins | sample 45SPOviralmetaG_FD_130147 | JGI IMG/M metagenome (GOLD analysis project Ga0181422, IMG submission 130147) | Marine viral communities from the oligotrophic San Pedro Time Series (SPOT) site, San Pedro Channel, CA, USA - 45 SPOT_SRF_2013-07-18 | ecosystem: Environmental > Aquatic > Marine > Strait...
ATTGAAAGATTATTACAGGGATAATATCTTTCTTTACCTTTGATATTTAGTAATAATCCGCAACATTCTTTGGGATCTTGGTCTTTCGCATGAAGTAATGCTTTATCTTTCCAAGTCATTGAATAAACGTACCAATAGAAGGAAAGACAGAACGAGTGCATTGTCTTTTTGGTATTCTTACTCCTGCTAAATCTGTAGGAGCAGCAAGCTCAAATTCTACAACTTCTCTACTTTCTCCTGCTTTACGATCAATCGAGTAAACTTCTTGAGGAAATTCTGCTGTATTATCTGCGGTTGGATTACTACCATCAGCAAAATTAACAGCATCAATAAATTTGGCTAATGTTCTGATTCTTGTAACAGTAGCTCCTGTTAAATCATTACCAGTTGTAGTTTCATTAACAGATAAAAGTATTGATGAGATTAATCCTGTAGCATTACTAATTATAATTTTAGGTCTAGGTAACTGCCCTTTTTGAAAAGCAAAACCTGATGCCTGTATTGGAAATCTAAGGTAAGCATTACCAGCCCAAACTATCTGACCATTAGCATTTAAGTTACTTCCAGAATGAAAACGATAAATAGTATTTGCACCATGTAATGCTGTAGATAATTGGAGCGTAAATAATTCAATAATCGCTGATGGATTTATTGATTGTAGATCACTAAATACTGCTGCTGATACTGACATTAGGAGGCAGGTTCAAATACTTGTCTAAAAGTAACTTGGATAGTAGCTCTATTGTTATATGGTATAGATTTGCTCCAGTTTTCGCAAACAAATTCAGAAGATGAACTTTCCCCTGGAGGAGTAAATGTAAAGCTGGCACTATCGTTTGCTCTTGCATCTAAAAACTCTTCAATTTTTACTGCATCTGCTTGGCTTTTATTAAAAGTAAAATTAAAAACTTTTGGATTTTGATGTTGTGCTAAGCCCAGAATAATCCTGTGTTCATATCCATCAGCAAAACGAACAGTACGAGTTAATGGTGCAGATCTCTTTTGTTGTCCATAAGAAGGTGTCGTACCTCCAGTAGAAGTTCCAACAGTTGAGTCATTAAACGTAGCCATTATGCAAGTAATCCTCCTGGTCTTTGTTGCTGTATTAATTCAGATTGTACTGCAACAGATATAAGACGGCCAAGCTCTCTACCTTGATCTTCGTCACCTTCAACAGAAGAACCAGAAGCATTTACATTTACTACTACGCTAGTAGATCCCCCTAATTGATGGTTTGGTGTAATCATTCCAGAAACAGATGGTGTAAATAATTCTGGGCCACGTTCTCCTACGATTGAAGGTCTTCCAACAGGAGGTCTACCGCCATCAGCAAAACCTAAAAACTTACCAAAACCAGTACCTCCAAACATTCCACCAAGCATTGAATTAATACCCATTCTTAATAAAGAGTTGGCTAAATCATTTATTATTGCTTTTGCAGATTCACCTAAAGATTTAGTTCCATTTATAGCCCCAACTAAGGCATCAGTAATTTGACTACCAATCGTTTTTCCAATTTCAGCAAATTCTTCTTTTAATAATTCAGCATCTGTTTTTATTGTGTTAAAACTTTCTGACAATTTATCTGTTCCAGTATTTATTTTTTTTAAGAATATTCCACTTAAATCTAGATTTTCATTTAAAAAACTTGAACTTGATATTAATTCAGTAAAAGTTAAAGCGGTTTCTTTAACTTGCTCTTTATTTTTTTCAGTTTGTATTGTTCCTTGTTTTTGAGCTTTAAGTGTTGCATTAACTTTATCCCTTATGTCGTCCATTTGAAGACTAGCTTCTAAAAGGGGGCCAGCCAAGCCTCTGCCTTCAAGAACATCTGCACTGTCTGGACCTTTTACCAAGGTCATCACTTTTGAAATCCTATCTAATTGTGCAAAAAGTTTTGCAGCGTCTTGTTCACTTTTTACAAAGGTTGGATCTAACAACTCAACTGCTTTTGTTATATCTTTGACCGCATCTTCCTGCATCCCAAAACGTGCTTTGAAAGCAGCAGAACCTACAGCTTTATTAGATGCTCCAATATTTGCATCAGTCAAAAGTGCAAAAATTTTATTGAACTCACTTGCTATTTTATTTAATTCATCAAGAATAAATTTCAAAGGATCTTCAAACATTTTTCCTAAATTTTGTGCAAAAGTTTCAACATTATCAACAAAAGTACTAAATTTACCAGCCAATGTATCACTTTGTTTTGAAGCACCTTCAAAAAATTGTCCGTTTTTACTTGTAGCTTTTACTATCGCCTCTACGAATTTATCTGCTCCGATTTTACCCTTACTCATAGCATCAGCTAATGCTTCGCCTGTTAAACCTGTAATCTCTTCTAAATCTTTTGTGACATTAATTCCTTTTTCCAATAACATAATATTCTCTTCTTGCATAAATTTATTTTTTGCTTGTACTTTACCTATAGCAAGTGCAACACCATCTATATCCGCACCAGCCGTACCAGCTATGTCTGCAATTCTTTTTGTTATATCAACAACATTTTCAGTCTCGAAACCAAATGCTTTCATACGTTTGGCAACTTCTATTAATTCAGAAGATTTGAAAGGGGTTACAGCACCAAATTCTTTTATCTCTTGGACAATATCCTGTGCTTTTTCAGCACTTCCTGTTAATACTTCTAAAGCTTTAGTTTGCGTTTCAAGTTGTGCTGTTTGAAACAATACAAACCTTGCAGCACCAATAACAGCTAATGCTTTTAATAAAGGAGCTATTGATTTTGTTAACGTTCCAAACCCAGCCGCTGCTGTTTTTGCTGATCTTCCAGTATCTTTTAGTGATCTATTACTTTTATCTAATCTTCCTTTTAATTTATCTGTACTACTGCTTAAAGCTTTGGTCTGTTCATTTACACGCTGCAATGGTCTTATTGCATTTTGAGCATCAACTATTAATTTAACTGTCGATTGTGCCACAAATACAAATAACCTTTATTATATTCTACCTTGATTTTGCCTTTTGACGATTCATTTCTTGTTTTTGTCTTTCATTTTTAACTTCATAGTAAGCCGCCCAATGTATTAACTCCTCTTCAGTAATACCTTTTCTTAATTCTTGTAATGTCTTACCCAGTTCTGTTGCGAGAAAAAACTCAAAGTTTAACCAGTTATCTCGCTTTATTCGTTTTTTGCTGTATTAACATCAACCTGTATATCCATCATAAATAGTTCAAGTTCGTTTAAAACACTTTCTGGTAAAAATCTTTGTAGGTTTTCAGCATCAGCAGAAGCAAATGCCCTTGTGCCATCTTCATTTTGGGCAAGCTGGCAAAGAAGCCTAGTAGATATTGTTAAGGCATCATCTGTTCCAGCCGCTGTTTGAGCTTGCTTTCTATCAAACCTCGTAAGTGGTGGGAAGAATATTTCTTTTAATATTTCGCCATTAGGATTTTTTAGTTCATATTTCCTTCTAGCAGTCATCACATCAGCAAACGCTTCTGTAATAAGGTCTACGTTTCTTTTTGTCGCCATATTAAATTGGGGTTGTTATTTAAAATTTACTATATAGCTGAAGTTATTGCACCGCTTGTAATAAAACTAATATTGATTATTTGAACTTCACCAAGGGTTGCTGCATATTCTGCATTAGTAATAATCCCTGCAAAACTAATTTTTTTTGCTGAAGTTGCTGAATCAGGAAATAATTCAAATAATGCGTCAGCATTATCACCTGTTGTTAAAACATCATCAATAAATGTTGTATAGCCTGCTCCAGTTTCACCAGGGGCATATAAAAGTTCTGCTGAACCTTCACCTTGGATTAAGCCACCAATATTAGTTTTAAATGTGTCGCCTTGTTTTGTTGTCTCCATCGTGTCTTTTGAAATAGATAAAGACCATGATCTTGTTTGTCCAACATCAGCTTCAGTACCGCCAGCGTTTTCAAACATGATTTTTCCAACATCACCCTTAATAGCCATAACAAAAGAAAGTATTTATTTTATATTAACCTTTTTTAGGTTTTTTCACATCTTTTTTTAAATTTTCTTGGTTTTCCATATATCGTTTGCAACGGCCATCCCAATAAGCCGCCTCTCTTCTTCCCTTTACAGCCTCAATAGCATCGAGCATTTCCTCTGTTATTTCCATTAAAGATCCTCATATATTTCAAAAGTTATTCTAAGTTGTGTTTGAAACTTACCTTCTGGACTAGGGCTTAAAACTTCTGGGCCAATGGGTGAATCAAAAATAACATTTGAAACTGTAATATTATTGTAAAGGTCACGCAGTCGTTTGCCAATTACAAAATTTGCTCCACTGCCTAATCCTTCCTCAGTAAATATATTTAAAATAATTAAACCAACAACAATATTTGTAGAATTTGTTGTGCCTCCCATAGTCAGATAACTTCCAGCACCAAAACTTGTCAAACATTGAACAAATGTATCTTTAGAACTTGCATCAAAAGGCATATTATTTAACACAACAGGTATAGGTGGTGTGTCATCTAATTCTGTAATAAGCCTCTCTTCTATCGTTTGACGAACTGTGTTTAAATCTGTAGCAGCCATAATTATAAATTAAATTTGTTTTGAATGTCTGTAGCAATTTGTTTTGCTATTAATTCTGGATAACCTTTTATTGTATTTTGTCCTGGTCTTGTTCTATATTGACCGCCCCAACTAGGTGGCAGGTTTGTGCCATAAGCAACAGGTTCTGCATATTCTACATTGGTAGAAACTTCTCCAACGAATGGCTTAATATCAGTTTGCCAAGACCTCATTAAATTACCTGTATCTTCAGGTGTGAATCTTTTTACTTGCTCTGTCCATAATAAAGTTGCATCTTTTACTGTTTTTATAATTTCTTTTTTAAATTTGTCATCGACAATACGATCAATCTTAATTTCTCTAGCCATTATGCCCTCAAATAAATTACATAAAGTATATCTATATTATTTTGTTCCTCTTTATCTATTTGAATAATTTTATATTCTATAGAACTAATAATAACTTTATCTTTAGTGGTTGGGGTAAATGTTATCGCACCTGCTGATACCATTACTTTTTTGTCATCTTGAGAAATTAAATCATTAACCTCACGACTTGTAACACCTTCTAAAAAACCTTTGACTGTAGACGATGTTTGGTTTTTAACAACTGATCCAGCTTCAACATCATAAGAACTAAAAGTGGTTCTCTTTATTGTTATATCGCCACCAAACTTCATTAGTGTTTTATTACTAACTTTTTTTAAAGAAGATGCTAAACCCATTAGATTGTATAGGCAATAACAGCACCACTATCAAGTTTTATAGCAGTACAGTCTACTTCTAAAGAAACGTTGTGTTTTAAAGTGATTGAAGTTGTTGTACCTGTAATAACATCTGAAGTTAATGTATTAATAACAGTATCAACTAAGGCTACGATTTTTACAAACCTCCCCGAATGAGTATTTGTGTTAGTGATGATTTTTGCTTTGGAATAATACATTGGTTAGCTCCTTTTGATTGCTACGTTTCCTGGTCCACTTATTCGTAAGCCAGTAAAATAGCGTTCAAATAATGGCGGTACTCTATCAGCACCAACAGAACCATAAAAGTTTGGCTCTGCTTCTAGATTACCAAGTTTTACACGTTTGTAATCTTCTAATCCACTTAATCCTAATCCATCTTTATTATTATTTAAATAAACAGCTAATACTGCTTCTGCTTTTTTTACCTGATCTGGTATCTCGGTATCAGTGTAATAATCAGTTGATATACGAAAAGGAAAACCAATAGCATAAGTGTTGATATATGTATCAGGTTTTCTTACGCCTGTTCTCGGCCATTGTAATGATTGTGTATCGTTTACTCTTGCACCTAAAAATCGTTCCCTATCAATTCTTTGAGTAGAGGTAAATAATGCTCGGTTTTTTTGGTCAGTTGTAGCACTAGCCCATGCTGTTACATCATCATCCTCAATCAACCCATCAATAATATCTTGGGCTTCTTGAAGACTGATATAGCTATTAGCTATGCTGCTCCCGACTGTTGTGTGTATCGTTACTGCCATTAGTTTTTGGCTTGCGTTTACGTTTTTTAGTGGGTTGAACAGAAGCCACCGATTTGGCAGCTTCTTGTTCTTTCATTCGCTTAAAAGCAAACATTCCCATTAACCTGCCTTGAAAATCATAAAGTTCAAGACGATAGCTTCACTAGCTGAAGACCCTGATACGTTACCGAGAGAAATCTTAAAAGATCCATCAGCAATAGTATTAGCTTGGCATAAATAAGTGCCCGCTGTTCCAACAGAACCATGATTCACTAAAACTACGTCACCAGCACTAACTTTTGAGTTAGTAACTGTGAAAGTAACTTCAGCAGCCGCAGCTAATGCAGCATTGTTCAATGTGATCGCACCAGCAACATTATTTAATGTCACACCAGTAGCTTTACTGGTTGCTTGAGTCACAGAACCTGTTTGTGCTGTTACAACTCCTAAAGCAGAGCCTGCAGCAGCTTCAAATAAACTTGGCATAATAATTTACCTCAGTTAATCCATAGTAGAAATGTTAGTTGACCTAACAATTCCTAGGTTTTTTGTCTCGTAAACTTTCGACCAGTTGCTTACGGTTTGTAACTCTGCAGGTGTTGGGTTTGTTGTAGTAACAGCCCATTTTGCTCCCACAGGATGATAGCAGTAATGAAGGTCAATAGACATTGCATCAGATTTAGCCAGAATGTCTCTGTCTGTTTCTGTTGTTAGTCCAGCTTGTTCTCCACTAGCTACTGCTCCTTGAGTAAAGAAATATGTTGAATATTCTTTAGAAGAACCAGAACCAGTTGTAGTAACGTCATCAGAAACGATAACTCTTAAACCACAGTATGTAGGCACAGTATCATTTCCACCGCCATAAGCAGGGGCAATAGTACCACCAGATGCTGTAGCAGATCCACCATTACCATCAGTTGCTAATACATAATCCACCATTTTTCTCTCAACGAGATCATAGTAAATAGCACTATGGACACAAACGGCTGCAAGCTTGTCACCCTGGTCACCCAGTAATGCTTTTGCTTTTGCAACGTGTCTTGGAGATAAACCTGTAGGTGTATCACCAGAACCACCGTCAATTGTTAGTCCAAAAAATGCAGCGTTAGAATCTGTTGAGTTAACAGAACCAAATACTCCATCAAGACAAGAAAGTAAATCCTTTTGTCTTTGGTTTGCAATGTAAGCACCGATCTTTTGACCGATAGCAGCCATTGGGTCTGACCCTGCTGCTAATGCAGCCAAGTCTCTTGATTCAAATGCACGACCTCTATGCAAAATAACGCCCACCTGTTTATCAGTGGTGATCTTGCCTGGTGTTAATGAACTTGAATCTGTAAGTACCTCAAAATCTCCACTTAAGTTTGCGGAAAAGAAAGGTACATTAACGAAATCTCCACCCTCAGTTGCATTTAGCTCTGCCATAGGTGCTACCACACCGCTTGCGAGAAACGCATCTCTGGCGGTTGTTTGCTCTATAACATAAGGCGTAAATACTTCTGGAATGATGATGTCACTCCTTAAAACAGCCATGTTTTGTTAAAATAAATTTAAACGGTGTGGGCGTAACCCTAAATATTTATTCTGCGTAACAGAATTTAATCTATATTCTAGCGAGTTTTTGCAATATCTCGCAACTTTTTCCATGTATCTACACCATAAACCTTAAAGATTCTTGATTGTTCTGTAAGATTTTCTGAGTTTTTTAAAAATGGCTTCAACATTTCTTCTGACATTTCGCCACCTCCAGAGGGTCTTGAAATGGGTGCTCCACCACCAATCGCTGGTGATTTTTTTAATAAATATGGTTTTTCTTTTTCTAATTTTGCCTTCACATATTCTGCTACTGGTAATTGTTCATAACCATCAACCACAACTGGACGGCCTTCCTTTATCTGGATCTGTTCTTTTGGTACAAAATTATTTAAGACAAGTTCTGGATCATGAGTTACATCTGATAATGCTTGTATAGCTGGTGCAATTAATTCCAGTTCTCTATTACGTTTTTCTAAATCTTCAATCTTTTGTTTGTCAGCAGATGATTTATCTCTGTACTGCTGTTCTAATGCTTGCGTTGCTTCTGTGTATTTACCTTCTTTTTCTAAATCTTCTTGATCTTTCTTTTGTTTAAAAGATAAAAGAGCATCATAATCATCAGGAACTGTCTTCTCTTCTTTTTGGTTTTTTAACTTACCAATCAGTTCGTAATTTTTAGCCTCTAACCTTTTTACTGATTCTTTCAATGCATCAAGTTCTGCATTATTTACTGGTGGCGTAGCCACTGTTTCTTTTTCGTCTGCCATGAATAAAGCGTAGCCTTTTTTTATTTAATATATCAGAATTAAGACCATTTGACTTTATTCGACCAAAAAGCCGCACTTGTTTTTCCCTTTGCAATGTTTTTTGCGTGTCTAGCCTTAAAGGATCTTCTTTTTGCTTTATCTGCATCTGACTCGCCTTTTCTTGGCTTTTTAGTTTGTGCACCCTGCATACCAAAACGTATTAATTTAAATCCATCGCCTTGCTTTATTACAACCGCATGAGATTTACCACTTGAATGGCCTGGAGTTCTTATAGGTTTATCAACACCGTCAAATGTATGGCCTCCTCTTTTTATACTCATTTCTTTTTCTTTCTTAATAAATCAGCATCAGCCGTTCTTGCTCCACCTTTGCCGCTTACAAAACTATTAACACGTCCCATAGCCCATGCACCCATTGGTACATTTCGTGATCCACTACTGAGATATGCACCCTGACCTCTTCTATAAACAGCAGATAACTGTCCATAAGTAAACTTCGTTCCTTCTGCCTTTTTCTTAAGACTTTTTTTTACGGCCTCGCTTAGAGGTTTTCTTTTTGGAGCCATCTTGTTTAGTTCGTGATTTGGATACAGCCTTTATATCAATATACTCTCCTTTTCTATACGCTTCAGCAGTTCTTTTTATCTCAGCAGCTTTTGCACTTCTATTTTTAGCACCAGATAGATATTTTTTGGGAACTCCTGTTTTTTTATCTTTTGGGACTTTTCTAGATTTTTTAGGCATTAGTAGCTTCCTCAAGCTGCTCAATTAATTTTGATTTGCTTAACCTTTTATCAAGCTCAATGCCAAGAGTTCTGCCATGTTGTTCTAGCTGCCCTTTAGACATCTTAGAAAGATCTGTTACAGGAGTTATATCTTCTCCTTCTTTTTTAAATACATACATTATTTTTTACCTTTCTTTTTTTTCTTTTTTGGTTTCATTGAACCATGATAGCCTGGCATAATTTTCAACGTAACTATTTCAATAATAACTTGTTTTATGCTTTAGGGTATTTTTCAATTAGGTTTTTTAAAGTAAGTTCGGTTCCATCTTCTTTTATAATTAATCTCAAGGCTTGTTTTGGACTTTTTCTTTTCTTATCAATTAAATAATTAAAAAATTTCTTTTTACTTCCTAATGTTTTTTCTTGTATAGACGGATTATCTTTTAACCACGTTGCATAATTAGTATCTTGAGAAACTCTACCAGTTGCACTTGGTCTGGTATTAGGAAACTTACGTCTTAAATCCTCATCATCAATTATGGGTACAGTAGTAGACCTGCAATTAAAATGCTGTGGTGGTAATGGACCTTCATTATAATTAAATCTTTGCCCGTCTAAACTGCCACAAATTGTGCTTGTTCTTGCATCTAAAATTGCTACATATTCATACTTTTGGGTTACATCTTGATTGGCTGCATAAGTTGACTGACTCACAGCGTTTTGTACTTGGTTAACAGAAGTTCTAACAATAGTCATCACTTGATTGTTAGCTAATTTCATTCCATCGCCAGCAGCTAATCTTTGTGCTTTTGCCGTCATCGTTTGATTACGACCAAATTGCAAACGGCCTCTTAATCTTTTTGCGATCTTTGGTATGGATTCTCCTTCTGTAATACCAATACGAATCTGACTTGATATTAATTCTGATTGTTTTGTAGAAATTCCTCGAAAAGCTTTTGATACAACCTCACCACTAGGCAAAGTAATAGCAGAACCTTTGGCAGCCGTTAAATTAAATGTTCTTTGGACAGTTGGTTCTAAGTTATTTGGCAGCGTTAATATATTTACTTCTGTTGGGTCAGTCATAACAATACTTCTTGCAAAATCAGGAGATATTTTTACACTGTTAACACCAGCAGCCCCTACTGGTAAAACTTTCTGTAATTCATCAGCAATAAAACCAGATTGAAATACTGCCAAGCTTTGTAATTCATCAATCATATAAGCACTGCTTCCTGTTGACCATGTTTCTAAGCTTTCTTTCATTTGTACAAGCATCGCCCTAATTCTTGCCACCGTTGCTGGTGCTGTAACTTCATCAATCGTCGCCAGCTTATTAGTTAAATCTAAAATTACATTGTTGTAATTCGTTACAATTTCTCTAGCGACTCGGTTGCTATACCTATTTAAATCAATAGCTTCTCGATAAAATGATTCTGGTGTTGCCATTATTCATCTGCTGGTTGTTCTGGCATTGATTCATCTGCCTCCGCTATAGGTTCTGATATTTCTCTTAAACCACCTGATTCTGTTGCCTCGATTTCTTCTTCCACCTCAAACTTATCACCAAGAACTTCTCCTTCATGTAATTGAGTAAGTAAAGTTTCTTGGGTGATCGTACCTGCTGTATAAAGCTGTAATAATGACTGGATCTCTTGAGGCTCTAATCTTTGTGCCACGAAATCTCTGTTAACAAAACAACTGCCACCATCACTACCTAAATATTGACCATGAAACATAAGACAGTTATCAATCATATCTTGCATCTGTTGGGCAATAACCATCATCGTGCTATCGCCTTGACTTCTATCTATTTTTTTAGATTCTGCTGTTTCTGCACTTAGCTTTTGACCCAGCACTGCCGCTAGTCCCAGCTCATTAATTTGTTTTTCAACACGATCTATCTGTTTAAATTGTGCCTCAAAACTATTGCCACTAGGTTCGATATATTCTGCTCGGCCTTCTGCTGGAAATGCAATCGCTTCTCCTGGGCCTGCACTTACTTCTTCGCTGCTTTGTGGAAAACCAAAAAAAGCAAGCATTGGCACACTAGATATATGAAGCTGGTTTGATAAATCCGATTGTAATTGATATGCCTTTAGATTTAATTCTGCAATATCAGCCATCGGTGGCCTTGATTCCATAAAGTTTATCTTGTTGGAATATGCAACAGCAAAAGGTATTTCAGGTAAACTCATTGTTCCTTCATCAAACTTTACATATTCATTATTTTTTCCTTTTCTATGAATTTCATAAGCTCCAGGGGTTAGTAACCTTACCTGCTCTACTACCTTTTCACCATATAAACCGTCAGGTTCAAATACTTTTTCTAATAACCTCAGTTGTGTAAATTTTAATTTGCCGTCAATCATTTCTGTTCTCCAGCCCAATATTTCTCTTGGCGTGTAGGTAATCCAGTAAGGTCTACCAGCTTGACCTGCTGCAGGTGCATCTACAAGAACCCCGACATGACCATAACGGATCATTTTTCTTGCAGTTTCATAAGTCCATACATTGAGATCATTACCTTCCAAGTCAACATCAAACATATGAAGTCTTATATCG
>Ga0181422_1000613_pt1 | contig 11563 bp, 13 predicted proteins | sample 45SPOviralmetaG_FD_130147 | JGI IMG/M metagenome (GOLD analysis project Ga0181422, IMG submission 130147) | Marine viral communities from the oligotrophic San Pedro Time Series (SPOT) site, San Pedro Channel, CA, USA - 45 SPOT_SRF_2013-07-18 | ecosystem: Environmental > Aquatic > Marine > Strait...
CGTCAGTTGCAGGACAATCATGTAATTGATTTTGTAAAATCTCTTGAAAACGACGAAGATCCTTTTTCCGAAAGACATTCGTTAATTTTAGCCTTATCAAATGCGCTTCAAAGGCTATACAAGATTGAGCAAAATTACATTCTCGAACTGACTTCACAGAAGCCTGACGAAATTTGCCCTGCTTGCTTAATCAACAATACTATTGACATGACGCGATGTGAGTCAGTAGTTGATGCATTTAATCATTATCTAGACAACGAACACGATGAGCATTAGTCAATATGAGCCAAAAAGCTATGGAGACGGCAGATGATCTAAAGAAAAAATTCTGCTTAATCTCAATTGAAAAAGACCGAGACTTCACTGAAGAAGACTTCTGGCGATTACAACTTCAGATAATGCGGTTTGTAGAAACAGTTGCATCTCCAATGATGCTGTATCCCTCCTTTGAGAATAGAGGCAACAATCGATTCAGACTAATGTTTGAATGTTCTATTCACGTAGTTGACATCATTGAAAATTGGTTCTATTATTTGAATAAGAGAGAAACAGATCTCACGATAAAAACAGTCTTCAATGATGAATAGATACGCAGTGAATTAAACATAACAGCCGACCCGCTTGCGCGGGTCCTTGGATCAAATGGGTTCCCTAAAAGTTTCACGATTAGACCATGTTTAACTTTAGGCACCCAAAATGTGGCAGTTATAAACGTAAGCCCACTTACCTAATCAATATCCCTTTTTTTGAATACAATGCAAACCGCTAACGAAATCGCAAACGTACAAACCTCGCGTCCAGTAACTCAAACCATCATCCGTCTTCCACGGAATTTGGTTGCACAAGAAGTATACCTGCAAGAAGAGAACGAATATTCAGTTCCTGCAATGCGATATGACTCGGGTACTTACGACGATGTAGACGCAGGTTCTTACGAATCCATTGACCTCGAGTACGCAAACCAGATTGTGCTCGAGTCCTACGAGAGCTCTTACGAGTTGTACTGAATAAAACACAACAGCCGACCCGCTTGCGCGGGTCCTTTCTCCGGATGGGTTCCCCAAAAGTTTCACGATTAGACCATGTTTAACTTTAGGTACTAACCCTATCTGGCATTCATAGATGTAAGTCCAATCTCAACAGGCGTTGCCTGATATTCCCTAGTGCTTGCTATTACAAAATGTAAGCACATTCAACTAAACAAACAACAAAAGCAAAGATCAAATGACAACACTCGCAAAAGTACAAACCGCTAACGCCACCACCGCTACCGTCATCCCCGCAATTGGTGAAGTAAAGACAGAAATGAGCGTAATGCTTCCACCTGGGTTTGCAGAGCAGACTCGTGGCACCATGGTTTTCATTGGTGGCGAAGCTGAAGGTGGTCCCATCTTCTATCAGTGGAACAGCGAGACAGAAGAGCGTTCATATGTTCCAGTCAATCGTTTCACAGGTCGTCTCGTAAACGTCAAAACCGTTATTAGGAATCCAGATGACAAGCTGACCCGTTCAGTCAAGCTCCTGTGTGAGTTCGAAACTGCTACTGGCGATCGCGTCACAATGCAGTGTGGTGCTAACACTTACAGCTCACTCGGATTGATCTCTGGTCTTTCTGCTTGTTCTGCAGATCAGATCAAAGGTGAGATCGGATTGTCCGGTCGTACTGGTCAAAGTGCTCGTGTGACCTTCGTCAACGTCTTCGCTGAAGGCGGACGTATGCGTAATCCTGACGCTGAAGAGCTTCTTAAAGAAGCTAAGAACGACGGCGTTATGACTGACGCTATCGAAGGATACATCGCTGACATCAACGCCAAGCTGGCTTCTTGATGCCTTGGCATTCTCCAGTCATTGGTCAAATGCTGCAGGAGATGTAAGTCCAACACCAACACATTTCATCTTATGTGTTGACAACTTAAACAACGTCTTCTATTATTAGAAAGGCGCAATTCAATATAAACAAAACAACAATGACAGCAACAATCCCACAATTCGAAGACAAAGTCCTCGTCAGCCCACGATATGTAATTCCAGCAGCAGGTGTAGAAGCAATTCCTATTGCTACGCTGGCCAGTATTGATTTGAATGGCAATGGTACCGAGGGCGGTATCTTCGAAATGACGGCTGAGAACAGCATCGGATCTGTGCTTGTTGTCGTGACTTATCAAGCTGTACTTACTGCGCTTAAGAGCGAGCAAGCACGTCAAGCAGGCGAAATCACAAGGCAGCAGCAGGTCAAACTTGTTGCAGCAACAGCACTAGAAAGCGGACGTAGCTCTGCCTTCACCTTGGTTGTTGCATCAGCAATCATCACTTTGTTCCCTTGGTTGACCCCAGTATTTGCACTACTAGGAATTGTCGGTGGTGCAGCGATGGCATCACGCATCACGAACGAGTTCTGGAATGCGCTTGATAGTCGACAGCAAGACGAACTCAAGAAAGCTGCTACTGCAGCGCGAGTGAATCTGGAAAAGGTTCTGCCTCAACAGATGGAAGTAGAAGCGCCTCTTGCACCAGCTGGAGCGTAATTGATATCGGGGGCTTTTGCCCCCATTTTTTTCGTATTTAAATGGAATTATCTAGTGCTGTAGCATCAGCTTTTAGTGAACAATCTTCCGCATTTATTGATAGAAGTCCACCACCAACTGATGAAGAGATTGTCAAAGAGTTACAACTAAGAGAAAAACAAGACAAACTTAAATCCTTAGAACGTAATTATTTCTTATCAAGGATGTTCCCGAACTGCCATACAGCAGCAGATGTATTTACAGAGTTAGCACAAGAAGAATATGACCCAACTATCGACGACATCGCACCATGCAACATTGCTGGATTCGGATGATCAAACCATTAAACAAACGTTCACGTTAATTAGGCCAGAGCGACCAGCAGGAGGATTTGAAATCTATGAAGGATCAGAGACTAAAATCACCTGCCCGTCATGGTTTCATCAGCATGAAGGCTCCATACTTGTAATTAAAGCTGATTCTTGCCGAACAATTCAGGGACGAAACGGAAAATTACGTACATATTTTGAACGGCCAAGGGTTAAATCAATCACCACACCAAAGGTTGGAACCCTAATTCAAGATTCTTCTATCATAATTCTTGGTAGAAAAGCCGAAAAGTTTGACTACTTGACTTTAACGAGCCTAAAAAATGATGTAGTTGAAGAAAATACTCCATACCAGTGTTATATTGCTGTCACTCCTATTCAAGTTTTAGATGACTTTGGCAGTCCATTCTGGTATTTAAAGCGATGTTTAGTATCATCTACACGTAAATATCTTGCCCTTGAGTTTGCTTACGCAATTGCAAAGTTAAAAACCGATCGGGCTTCTACAAATCTTGCAGAAGTTCTCAACAGACTAAAAAGCACGCTAAGCAAAAGAGTTGGTGAGCCAATCTATAAAGATCTTCCTGTAACTTCAACATTTAAAAATGGAAAAGTGCGCGATTTCTTCTCTATAGGTATCAGCAAAACCAAGCTAAATAATCTTATTGATTTAATTAAAGAATCAAAGCAAGTCCTTCACTCGCATAGCTTTAATAATATTACTGCTACACAAGACATTATTGATGTTTGGACATCGCTACCAATCATTAATTATGGGTTTGTAAATGAAGAGCTTGTAAAAGAAGCGATAAATCATCCACATCACTTCATCGAAGCACATATTCTCAACAACTAAACAACACAAATCAAATATATGAATGAACTTCAACGCCATTTATCTCAAGTCACAACACCCACAAGTCTCAGGTCTGAGCCTGCATTTGATGCATTGTGGTCAGTCGTAAATGAAGTTGATGCAGAGGCGTCAATCTCAATCATTGGAGAAAAGCTATTCTCTGATGACATCAAGTTCAACGCATACCTAGCTAAGCACATGCGCGTTGCTGGCTTTGAACTCAAGTGGAAGCATTGGAATCGCTTGGTGTTTTGCGCAGCTGGTGAAATCCCTAAGAAGTACGGAAAGTATGCGACAGCAGACATTCAAGCAAATCCATATGGTGCTGCATTGATGTTCCTGCTTTTGATCTACGTTCGTACTTATGGTCAAGGTCGAGCTGGTCAAATCTTGTACGGAGACTTGCGATGCACCACTATGGACAATGCAGCGGTAAGAGAGATTGCAGAATCAGCTGCTTTCAAATTGCTTGCACCTCAGCCACTCAAGCGTGGTAAGTCCGAGACAATCCAATCAATTGTTCTACGCAAACTGATGAACCCCGCCCAGCTGACTGAGTCAGTCAAACGCGGCGTTCGTGGGTTCATTAAAAATCAACTCAAAACATACGGTCATTCAGCAGTCAATCCATTAAAGGTTGCTGAACTGCCTACTTGCGAGGAGCTCTACACAACTGAGCAGGTCACTGAGCTTACGTCGAAAGACTTGACTGCGGACGACTTTCAGTTTGAGTATTTGCAAGAGCTGATCAACCGATCACTTGAGCTATTCAACGAACGTGAGTTGAGCTTGTTCAAGATGTGGCAAGAAAACTGGGGATGCAAAGCATTCAAATCACCTACCACTTTTGCGGGTGAGCTTGTAACGCTTGCTCCATTACTTGGCTTAAGTGAAAGTCAAGCCAGAGATGCAGCAGCGTCCATTGTTCGTAAAATACGATCGACATTGATGCTTTCAATTCGGGTTAGGTACCTAAAGCTTCAAGATTATGTTTCTAAAGCAACGAAGCATCGTCGCAAGAAAAACAAGAACAATGCAACCCTGGTTCAATACAATAAAAACCCAGTGGCAATGACAATGATGGTACTCAAATGCCATGAGTATCAATCACCTCTTGTAGATCACCAGGTCTGGGGCAAGTATGGAGCGGCCGACATCAAAGACGACTTTGATATTTTGCTTGAGTATGCTCGCCAAGGAAAATCTGTTTTTGCTATTGTTAAAGATATAGAAAAAGAAGAGTAAGAAAAACTTATGACAGTCACCGAATTCTGGGCCAATTTCTTTTCGTCAATAGGAGTAAACTATCTACCTATACCTGGCAATGAGAAAGCTCTTCAATTAACAAACGTGGCTGGCTGTCCTGTATTCAGAAGTGTTGCTAATACTTCTGAATTGAATGATTTGCATATGAAAGCTAGGGCTAAATCTTCTGAAATGAAGAAGCTTCTTGTCCTCGGCATGCCTGTTAAGCATCCATCAATACTGGCATCTATGCCTGGCGATTTGTTCTTACCTAAATTCCGAGTTTACGGAGGACACACTGCTGATACTTTTAGTTTGCATGGGCATCAAATTGAACCAAAGTTTCTAAAGTCAATCAAAGCTGAAGTGTTAGCTGTAATGAAAGGAGGCACAAGAGCAAAGACACCTCTTTGCGATTGGATCCAAGGATTACTTGGAACAAACTGGCACTATGGCACGCCATCAAGTCTTGCCCAATTGGATTCAATGCTTGGACTTATCAGCAGAGATGTCAGCCGTATAGGTCATGTACGTGCACGGCAGCTGAGCTTTGGACGAGGATGTGCTGATGCTCTACTTGTACCGGAGAATGGAATTAAGCTCAAAACAAATGGTCTTACACAAGCTGTTTTACCTTCTGACTTGAGGTTTATCAGCCTTGAGCACGAGAATTCAATGTACGATCCATCACGAGCAAGGATTTATCCTGTGTTTTCTCACAAATTCTTGAGTGGTGTTGCTCAGCTTGATAAAGAGTATGCAAAAGATTTAGGCGCTGGTCAAAACGTAGGTAGCTCTGCTGTTGGAAGTCTTGAAAAAATGAAAGTGAAATCAGTTGATGGCATAGTAGAACTAGCCTAGATCTCAAAAGTTTCACGATTAGACCATGTTTAACTTTAGGTAGGAAACATTTCCTGCTTGGCATTTAAGCTTGCATTGATATAAGACCAAGAACCTAAAAAACATGGCAGCATTAAGCGTCAGTCCATACTTGATTACACTTACTAACAGAAAAACAAATGGCTTTTTTTACAAGCATCACAGCAACAATTCTCAAACCCGCAGAAGAGACAAAAACTACTGAAGGCGTTGAAGTCTACGAAGTGAAAGGCGTTTGCCAAGCCTCAAAACCAGGCATTCCAGTAGTCATGCTGGTAGATAAAGATTCAGAGCAAGGCAAGTTTCTCAAAGGACTTGCTGATCTGACCAAAGGTAAGAAGACTGCACGCGTCCTCGTTTCTGGAGTTATTCAAACGTGTTACGCACAGAAATCAGAAGATGGTACAGAGATTGAGAAACCATCAAAAGTTATCGTTTATGTAGGCGCTGCGCGGCGTTTGCGTCTTCAAGATACAGCTCACGATCCAGAACAAGCCATTATCTTTGGTTCTGGGTTTGCCGAACCACAAACAGATTTCAACGATAAGTCGAAGCGGATTCCGCAGCTTCAGATCTCTGGGGGCACTCAAGATTTCAAAGAAGAAGGTAAATACTCCAGCAAGATTACAGTCATCGGTGATAACAAGACTAAAACCGATGAAGTTTGCTTGCGTGTAGAAGAAGGTCAAGAAGTTTACTTCATGGCTAACCTTTATCGATCTGAAGGAGAGATGCGTGGCAAGGGATACGACAACATCAAAGCTTCAGTAACCTTCATCGAAGAAGGTGATCGTATCAAGCAAAAACGTGGAGGCAAGCGAAATCATTCACCAAACCTCAGCGGTCAGTTGTCAGATACTTTTGAAGAAGCTTCCGAAGAGGAAGAAGCAGCAAATGTAAATCAACTTGCTGAAATGGCAGGGATCGCTCTTGGCGATTTCTGATTAATCTAACTTAAGTGATAGTTATATGTATAAATTAGGAATGCGAGTTGAAGCTAATGGACGAACTGCGATTGTCGTTGGGCGTCCTCAGGTGTTTACCGCAAGAAATAAACTTGTGAAAATCAAGTTTGAGGACAGCACGCGCATCGAAGATAGACCAGAATGTCATCTTAAACCTTTGCCTAAGTCCCAACAATATCCAGAGTTTGGCGGGTCTTATGTGAGGCCTGCCAGTTCTATCTGATTCATTAGACCAACTGGTCATTTAATTCTTACTAATTGTTAGTGACTTCCCCCGACGGCGGTTGCAGCGATCCCTAAACAAATGAAAATCAAAGTATCTACAAACGCAAGGTCCAACAACAAAGAAAATCCACAGTACCTCCACTCTGGCTGGATTAATCGATGGCTTACTCCAGCAGAGCTTGCTGATTGGATCAAGCAAGGCAAGGCTTGGGCTGGCACTCATTTTACTGACGGCAAGCGCAGTGAAGCAAATGCTCAAGGATCAAATGCGATCGTGTTTGATTTTGATGGCGAAGTACAGCTTGATGCGTTCTGGAATTCTCCGACAGCTCAAGCTTGGTGCGCTCTGACGTACACATCGTTCAGCAGTACTGCAGAAGTCAATCGCTTCAGGGCTGTATTCCCGCTCGGTGGTATCCCGCTTACTTCCCCTGCAGAACACAAATCCATCTACAAATTCATTGCTGGCAAGCTGGCTTCTGAACTGGGTATCACTATTCAAGACGATTGTGGCGAGAAAGCCGAACGTCTTTGGTACGGCAACGACACTACTCAAGTTGTTGTCAGTGACTCCGCAGTCGTACCAACTGATGTCGTCGCTGGCGTTGAGATTGTAGAAGAACCAACCTATGAATACAGCGGCCCATCTGATGTCACTGATACTGATATCAAGCGCTGTATTTGGTTGCTCTACAACTTCATTCCACCTAGCGAAGACGGTGACTACAACACCGTTTACATTCCAGTCACTGCTGCTTGTGCAGCATTAGGCCAACCCATGATCGAAGCTTGGGTTGATTGGGTTTCACGTGGTCATCACGGCGGCAAGCGGTCCAACATGAATCCACGGTTGAAGTGGCGTGGCCTTGGTAAGCGCAGTGGCCCTTCGTCCTTATATGCAATGGCGAAACGCCTTGATTCGCAATGGCGGAAGCTCCTGCCACACGATCTTTGGTTCGGTAGCGCCAACACTCAAGAGATTTGGGAAGCATTCATTTCAGGATCTATTAAATGTGCACCACGCGGATTATTCAACTCAAAGTAATATTTTGTGTGCTAGTGTAGTTTACATAGACAAATGACTAAAATAAATACGGAGATAAAAAAATGGTTGTCGATTTAAACATTCAACAACAGTTAAAAGACCCTGATCTTTCTGAAGATATTAAAAAGCTGCTTAAATTTGCTCAAGGGAGGTTGCTTGAATCAAAGCAGACCGACAATTATGTAATTGGTGTTGCTGATCAGCCTGTAGCTGAGTACCAAAACGAGACTGTGCAGCAGTCTTTTCATGAGCTTCTGCCTTTATTTTCATTTTTGTCATCCTTCACGGTTGGAGAATATGTTGCTTTCGAAGTTGAATACGAGAAAGTCAAGAAGTCTCGTACACAGCGCAAGCGAGGTCGTCCCAAAAAGACAACGGACGATGTTGCAAAGCAGATCCAGCAAGACATTAAACAGATTATTAATTGCTACCCAGGCTTGCGAATCAACATGATTACTCGAAAAATCGAGTACATGTCTAGTACTGACACCAATAACCCCGAATGGACCAGAGTAGAAGGCAGTGACATTCAAGAGCTAACTCAAGATCTTGCCTATAATCACGGAATTTTTATTCCTAAAGAACGCGCATCAGGTGCATTCTCCTGGGCTGCAAAGAAAAATCCCTTTGAGCCAACTGCTTTCTTGATGGATCAAGCAAGGGCAGCACATCCAGATATGTCTTTTGAAGAAGCAGAGAAGTTTCTTTCAACGATTGGTACACGCCTTTGCGGAACACTTGAAGAAGAACCAACCGTCAAAGGTCAAGTTCTTCGTGATCGTTTCTTGTCTCGGTTCCTAGTTAACGTCGCCTACTTAGCACGAAACCCAGGAGAGACCCCGCAGTGGTTACCAGTATTAATTGGTGGTCAAGGCTGTGGCAAAAGCCAGTTGTGTCGTCACCTTGTCCCAGAAAACTCTGGATTGTTTTGTGAACTGACGCATCCCATCGAGAAGCTGATTAAAGAACCGCAGCTGATGCACAATGGTTTGATTTTGGAGTTGCCTGAAATTGATGAGTACTTCACAAAGCGTGGTGCGATTGAGCAGTTAAAAATGCTGGTCACTAAAAAAGAGGATCTAACTCGTTTCCCATACGACAAAAACGACACGATGCTGACACGTCGCTTTGCTTTCATTGGTACAAGCAACAAATCAGATATCTTTAGAGATGGCACGGGTGAAGGTGAACGTCGTTATCTGCCAATCCAGATCCCAAAAGGGTTTGCAACACCTTGGCGTGAGATCGAAGCTGGCCTTAACTTAAAAATCTGGGCAGCTGCTGACATCATTGCTAGTGTGTTCGTCAAAAGTAAAGGAGAAAACTCGTCGTTCTTCTCGTTTGATCCAGAAGAATTAGACATCATCTACAAGTGGCAGCGCAATTACAGCGCTAATGATCCCTGGGAAGCAGCTTTGTACAGCTACATCAGTGCTCGTCAAGAGTTCTCTGTTGAAGAAGTGCTTGATAAGGCAATTCAAATTCCAGTTGCTCATCAGTCAACTCATCACACTCGTCGATTAAATGAGCTAATCCGACGCAAGTTTGGTCATCGTCTTAAGTTTATTCAGCAAGCTCGAAGAGGTGGACGTCGTTTAGCTCTGTGGTCTTGGCAAGACAAACCACCCATGGAAGATGTCTTTGAAAGATCAGGGGCTTCGCTCGATGATCTTGATAGTCTTGTAAATCCTGGTGATTTCTAGGTCTGTCTAGCTTCTGTCTAGCATGTCTAGTCATTTGTTTTTCTTGAACAGCAAATTGATAGCTTTTAGCCTCGCTCCTGTCTAACAAATCGTTTAAACTAGACAAAAGCTAATCGCTAAACGCCAGTCGTATCAAAGGATTTACTAGTCTGTCTAGTGTCTAATCAAGTTTTGATTCTATTATTCAAAAGTATATAAAAAGGGGTAATATAGAGAACTGGTTTAGACGGGTAGACAAACGACCTAAAATTCCTTGTAATCAACTGCAGCGCAGTTGATCTCAGCTGTCTAGGCAAGATTTATGCGGAACAGCTCAAAAATGATTTAGCATTAAAACAGGTGCAAAGCCACCTGCGAAACTTACTTAAAACACGTCATAAAATGAATCAGCCATTACTTGATCGAACTCAACTCAGTACACCAAACTTAGGTCGCGTCGTCACGATGACGATCGACAATAAAGACCTTGAAATCATTGGTCGTTACAGGCGTCTTGACACATTCAAAAGCATCCAAGCTTTTGCAAAAGAAGTAATCCAATCGACTGTTCGTTGGATGGAACGAATGATCAACGGTAGTTGCTTATTCGAACTCGATTCGATGGACGATTGGAAATACGATCGCGAACTTAATCAACTCAAGCTCATTCGCAAAAGCTCGCAACGTTCTACGCCAGTCGTCTTTGATATGGAGTTTTGCTCCGGCACATTAGAGCAATACAACCAAGGACTTGCAACCATCATCAGTAGCTTCTGGTACAAAACGCATGCAATGCCACCAGTGGTCATTGAGCTGATCGCTTGCTGCGATCTGCTCTATCGCGAACATCACAACGGCACATCACCAGCTGCATCAGCAAGAGTTTCTCATACCGATGTTTCCCAGCTCCCAAAAGTTTCACGATTAGACCATGTTTAACTTTAGGCGAGCAACCTAAATTCCTTGGCTTTCAAGTTTGTTTGTGACTAGACCTAACTCACGCTCTTGAAGTAAGACCAAGTACTCACAGTATTATTAATATCTTGGAATTTTTATTTGACATTGAATCGACTGGCCTCCTCCGCCAGGGTTCACAAATCCACTGCATCGTACTTAGACACTTGTTCGATAAAGATGCAGAACCCCTCGTCTTCGATACTGTCAAAGGCAACGTAGATGAAGGTGTAGACCTCCTACAGCAAGCAGAAGTTCTTGCTGGTCACAACATAGTCAACTACGATTTAGCGCTCCTCAAAGAGCTCTACCCCCGCTTACAGCTACCAAAAGTCCTGCACGACACGCTAATAATGTCGAGGATTTTTTATCCAAACTTAGCTGAGATTGATTTCCCAAGAAGCAACTACGGCTTTCCCAAACGATTGATTGGCAGCCATAGTTTAGAGGCTTGGGGCGAACGTCTCAGAATTAAAAAAGGAGATTTCGGCAAACAAAATGATTGGTCGACGTACTCAGAAGCAATGCTCAAATATTGCATTCAAGACGTCAACGTCAACCTCCGCTTGTACCACAAGCTATACGAGCATCTTTCTCCAGAAGATCGCTTGAGTGAGATCTAAACTTTATTATTATGCTTACATTTAATACAGAGCAGCTTCAGAAATTATCTTCTGCTCTGCTGAAACAAATTATTAGTGAAGTCACTTTTCAAATAATCCTTGGCTTTGCTGCATTCGCTGCTGTATTTGCTGCCATTGGCTGGTTCCTTGGATCTGTTTTTTATGGAGCTGTCGTTGGGCTAGCTATCCATGCTGCTTTGATTGTTATCTCTTCAGAATTTATTGACGGTTATGTAGATGAAATGGTCGAATCACG
>Ga0181422_1000622_pt1 | contig 11469 bp, 11 predicted proteins | sample 45SPOviralmetaG_FD_130147 | JGI IMG/M metagenome (GOLD analysis project Ga0181422, IMG submission 130147) | Marine viral communities from the oligotrophic San Pedro Time Series (SPOT) site, San Pedro Channel, CA, USA - 45 SPOT_SRF_2013-07-18 | ecosystem: Environmental > Aquatic > Marine > Strait...
ACAAATTTAGAATTAAAACTGGCCAGATTCTTATAAGCCCAGACGATACCGAGCAGAGGAGAAGAGCTATAAACGTAAGGAGGACTTTTGATAATCTATTTAAGTTAAATGCGATTCCAATTGTAAATGAAAACGATTCCACTGCTACAACTGAAATAAAATATGGAGATAATGATAGATTAGCTGCAAGAGTAGCTCAGATAATTGGAGCAGATTGCTTAATCATTTTTTCTGATGTTGATGGTTTATACGATAAGTCAAAAAGTAAAAAAATTGTAAAAAAAATTGAAAATATCGATGATAAAATTACTTCTTTAATTGAAAAAACAAAAAATAATTATGGTTCCGGAGGAATAGTTACTAAATTAGATGCAGCAAAAATTTGTATGAATTCTGGAAGTCATATGTTTATAGCAAATGGAAAAAAAGATTATCCAATTTCAAGTATGATTAAAAAAAATAAGTTTACTCACTTTTTTCCTAAAATTTCAAGTTTAGATGCAAAAAAAAAATGGATAATTGGCTCTCTTAATTCTAGCGGGACAATAAAAATCGATAGTGGTGCATCAAAAGCTCTTCGTAATGGTAAAAGCTTATTAGCGGCTGGCGTAATAAAAATTGATGGAATTTTTAATAAGGGAGAAAATGTATTTATTATTGATCAAAATAATAATCAATTAGCCAGAGGTTTATCTTCTTTTAGCTCAGAGGAGATAAATAAAATTAAAGGTAAACAAAGCAAAGATATTGAAAAAATTTTAGGATATTTAAGTAAATCTGAAATAATTCACAAAGATGATATGGTATTATTATAAATGAGTTATTTAGAAAAAATTGGAAAAAATGCAAAAAAAGCCTATGAAGATCTTAGAAAAGTTAAACACAGTAAAATTAAAAAAGTACTAGAAAACTATAGTGAGTCATTACTTAAAAATAAAAAAATAATTATTAGGGAAAATCTTAAAGATGTTAAAAATGTTAAGAGAAAAAACCTTGTTGATAGGTTAATTTTAAATGATAAACGTATAGAAGGTATAAGGTATTCAATTAACCAAATTGCAAGATTTAAAGACCCTATTGGCCGAGTTCTTGAAAAATGGCAAAGACCAAACAAATTAATAATAAAAAAAATCTCAACTCCAATAGGGGTAATTGGAGTAATTTATGAGAGTAGACCAAACGTAACTGCAGATGTTGCAGCTTTATGTCTTAAATCTGGAAACTGTTCAATACTAAGAGGCGGGTCTGAAGCATTCAACTCGAATAAACTTTTAGCAAATCTTTTTAGGGATGTTTTAAAAAAAAATAATATTAATAAAAATTGTGTTCAATTTATAGAAAACAAAAATAGAAAAATAGTAGATGATCTGCTATCAAAAATGAGTGCATATATAGACGTAATTGTTCCAAGAGGTGGTAAAGGTCTGGTTGCAAAAGTTCAGAAATTTTCGAATGTACATGTTATTGGTCACCTAGAGGGGTTGTGTCACATATATTTGGATAAAACTGCAAATATTAAAATGGCAAAAAAATTAATCATCAATGCAAAAATGAGAAGAACTAGTATCTGTGGTGCGGTGGAGACACTTTTGATAGACGAAAAAGCAATAAATTCACACGCAAAAGAAATAATCCAATCTCTGATAAATTCAGGCTGTGAAGTAAGAGTAGATAATAGAATAAATAAATTATTTAAAGGTAAATTAAAAAAGGCTAAAGAAAGAGATTGGCGAACAGAATATTTGGACTCTATCATTTCAATTAAAACTGTGAAAAATTTAAAAGAAGGAATTGCTCATATTTTAAAATATGGAACAATGCACACTGATAGTATAATTACAAAAAATAAAAAAAATGCACAAATATTTTTAAATGGAGTGAATAGTTCAATTGCTATGCATAATGTGTCTACTCAATTTGCTGACGGAGGTGAATTTGGTTTTGGAGGGGAAATCGGTATCTCAACTAATAAACTACCACCAAGAGGACCGGTTGGAATAAATCAATTAACATCCTACAAATATTTAGTTTCTGGAAAAGGAGTTATAAGACCTTAGTAAATGGTGAGATTTTTAAATAAATCTATCGGTTTGTTAGGTGGAAGTTTTGATCCAGCACACAAAGGCCACCTAATAATATCAAAATTAGCTATCAACAAAATAAAGTTAAACAAAGTGATTTGGATTATCACAAAAAAGAATCCTTTTAAAAAAAAACCACATTATTCTCTTAACCAAAGAATTAAATTTGCTAAAAAAATATCAAAAAATGTAAAAAAAATTCAAGTTTTACATCTAGATCAAATAATTGGTTCATCAAGAAGTATTGACGCAATTATGTATCTTATAAAGAAGAAAAAAATTAAAAGTATCTATTTTATTGTTGGATCAGATAATTTGATTAAATTTCATAAGTGGAAAAGTTGGAAAAAAATAGTAAAATTAACAAAATTAATTGTTTTTTCTAGAAAAGGATATGATATTAAAGGGAAGAAATCAAAAGTGGCTAAATATTTAAAAAATAAAATTATTTTTGTAAAAAATAAACATATAATTATTTCATCAACAAAAATAAGGAAACAAGCTTTATTTAATGGAAGTAACTGAAATAAAGAAAAATATTGAAAAAATTCTTGATAACAATAAAGCTAGAAGTATTGTAACAATTAATTTAAGGAACAAGTCTTATATCGCGGATTTTATGATTATAGCCTCGGGTACTTCATCGCGACATCTCCAATCCCTTTCTGAAAATTTAGTAACAGAGTTAAAAAAGCTTGGTTTGGAAAGCTGTAGAATAGAAGGAAAAGATAGTAGTGATTGGAAATTAGTAGATGCTCATGATGTAATTGTACATATTTTTAATCCTGAAAAAAGAGAATTTTATAATCTTGAAAAAATGTGGTCTGAAGAAATACCAAAAGAAAAAGCTATGATATGAGAAAAATTCTTATTGTATCAATATTTATCTTAAGCTTATCAACAAACTTTGTTTTTTCAAAAAATAATCTTTTTGATAAAATTGATCTTTTTGGTGAGGTTTTGGAAAATATTAAAAAAGAGTACGTCGATGAAGTCGATCAAGCAGAAATAATGGATTCAGCAATAAATGGAGTTTTACAATCTCTAGATCCATATTCTGCTTACATGAGTCCTGAATTATTTAAGGAAATGCAAACCGACACTAAAGGTGAGTTTGGTGGCTTGGGAATTGAAATTGGTATGGAGGCTGGAGTAGTTAAGGTAATATCCCCTATTGATGACACCCCAGCTGATAAAGCAGGCATTAAGGCTGGAGATTACATTGTAAAAATTGGTAAGGAACAAGTTCAGGGCAAATCTTTAATGGAAGCAGTCAAGTTAATGCGTGGGCCCGTAGGAACCTCGATAGATCTTACTATAAGAAGAAAAAATGTAAAAAAACCTTTAGAGTTTAAAATTATTAGAAAAATAATAGAGGTAAGATCAGTCAGCTCTGAGCTTGTTAGTAAAGAAAGAAATGTTGGTTACATAAGATTAAAATCATTTAACGAAAATAGTGATAGCCAGTTTTTAAAAGAAATACAAAAATTTAAAAAAAATCCTAAGATCGTAGGATATGTTATTGATTTAAGAAATAATCCTGGAGGTCTTCTAACTCAAGCAATAAATATTACTGATTTTTTTTTAAATGATGGAGAAATAGTATCTACTAAAGGTCGAAAAATTTCTGAAACAAGAAAATTTTTTGCTCGAAGAGGTGATGAAATTAAAGGTAAACCTATTATCGTTTTAATAAATAATGGATCAGCATCTGCTGCTGAAATTTTTGCTGGTGCTTTGAAAGATCATAAAAGAGCAATAATACTTGGTGAAAATTCTTACGGCAAAGGTTCAGTGCAATCTATTATCCCATTAAGAAACGGTGGGGGTATAAGGTTAACAATTTCAAAATATTATCTACCGTCTGGAAAATCAATTTCAGAAGTAGGTGTAACACCTGATATCTTTATTGAGGAAAGTGAAGATGATTTTAAGATTAATTCAAAAAAAGATAATCAGCTGAATTATGCTATCAAATTATTTAATTCCTAAATATGAATAAACAAAAACTCCCCATGCGATCAGGAGTGGGAATTATTGTTTTAAATAAGGAAAATCAAGTATTTGTTGGTAAGAGAAAAGATAATCCAATAGATAGATGGCAAATGCCACAAGGTGGCGTAGATAAAGGAGAAGATTTTATGTCAGCAATGAAAAGAGAGCTACTGGAGGAAACAAGTATTAGGAGTATAAAAATTATTAAAGAAATTCAAAATCTATATGAGTATGAATTACCTAAAAATCTTATTGGAATAATTTGGAGAGGTAAATTTAGAGGTCAAAGACAAAAGTGGTTTATTACTAGATTTTTAGGTCAAGATGATGAAATTAATTTAAAAACAAAACACCAGGAATTTATAGATTGGAAATGGATCGACCCACAGAAGTTACCAGAAGTAATTGTCGAGTTTAAAAAAAGTTTATACTTAAATCTATTAAAAGAAATAAATTTGGCTATTAATTAATTTCTTTGAGTGTGTCTATTTTATAAGAAATAATATATTTTTCTTTATCAGTTAAATTATCATCTTGAAACTTTTTTTCCGCTTCCTCAATTAATCCTTTAATTGTATCTTTTTTAAAATTACTTATATCTGGTACCTTGGATGTTAAAATTAAAAGTCTATTGTTGGAAAACTCAACAGTACCCTCTTCTACAAAAAAATTTTTTTTTTCTTGGTTTATTAATATTAATCCTGGTCTTAAAAAAGTAATCAAAGGAATATGATCTTTCAGAATACCCATTTGACCCTCGTATGAAGGAATTGTGACTTCACTTGCCTCTGATTTTAATATTGTTTTGTCAGGAGTTATAATCTCAACTGAAAAGCTATCAACCATTATTTGTTTTCTTTAGAAATTTTTTCTGCCTTCTCTATCACTTCTTCTATACCTCCAACCATGTAAAAAGCAGCTTCTGGTAAATGATCGTACTCTCCTTTACATATAGCATCAAAACCTTTGATGGTGTCATCTAAATCAACTAGTTTTCCTGGAGAACCGGTGAATACTTCAGCAACAAAAAATGGTTGAGAAAGAAATCTTTGAATTTTTCTAGCTCTAGCAACAGTGAGTTTATCCTCTTCGGAAAGTTCATCCATTCCAAGAATTGCGATTATGTCCTGTAAAGATTTATAAGCTTGTAATATTCTTTGAACATCTCTTGCGACTCTATAATGTTCATCACCAACAATTCTTGGGTCTAAAATTCTAGAAGTGGAGTCTAACGGATCAACAGCGGGATATATTCCAATTTCAGCAATCTGTCTTGATAATACCGTCGTGGCATCTAAGTGAGAAAATGATGTCGCTGGTGCAGGATCTGTCAAATCGTCTGCGGGAACGTAGATTGCTTGTACCGAAGTAATGGATCCTTTATCCGTAGAAGTAATTCTCTCTTGTAAATTTCCCATATCAGTAGCTAATGTAGGTTGGTATCCTACCGCTGAAGGGATTCTTCCTAATAATGCTGATACTTCTGAACCAGCTTGAGTAAATCTGAAAATATTATCAACGAAAAATAAAACGTCTTGACCCTCTTTGTCTCTAAAATATTCTGCAACCGTTAAACCTGTTAAAGCAACTCTTGCCCTAGCTCCAGGAGGCTCGTTCATCTGCCCATAAACAAGAGCAGCTTTTGAGCCTTTTCCTTCTGTCTTAATTACTCCAGACTCAATCATTTCATGATATAAATCATTTCCCTCTCTTGTTCTTTCGCCTACACCTGCAAACACTGAAAACCCACCATGAGCTTTAGCTATATTATTAATTAATTCCATGATTGTAACTGTTTTTCCTACTCCAGCTCCACCGAAAAGACCAATCTTACCTCCTTTTGCGTAAGGAGCTAAAAGATCGATAACTTTTATTCCGGTTACTAATTGTTCTGTTTCAGTTGCTTGGTCAGTAAATTTGGGAGCAGCTCTATGTATCGGCCATTTTTCTTTTGTTTTAACATCACCTTTTTCGTCTATAGACTCACCCACGACATTTATAATTCTTCCTAATGTTTCTGGCCCTACTGGCACACTTATCGGTGCGCCGGTATTTGCAACTTCATCACCACGTTTTAGTCCTTCTGTAGCATCCATTGCAATAGTTCGAACATCATTTTCTCCTAGATGCTGAGCAACTTCTAAAATTAATTTATTACCTGAGTTATTTACTTCTAATGCTGTATAAATTTCGGGTAAATCATCATCAAAATTCACATCTACAACAGCTCCAATAATTTGTGTTACTTTTCCTTTTTTACTCATATTTATAAACTTTCTGCTCCGGAGATGATTTCGATTAATTCTTTAGTAATGGAGGCTTGACGACTTCTATTATAGTTAATTGTAAGTTTGTCGACCAAGTCTCCAGCATTTCTTGTAGCATTATCCATCGCTGTCATTCTTGAACCCTGTTCACTCGCTGCGTTTTCTAATAAAGCTTTAAAAACTTGAGTGGAAATATTTTTTGGTAAAAGATCTTCTAAGATTTCATCCTCATCCGGTTCAAATTCATACGAATATTTTATCTCATCGTTTTTTTTATCATCTTCAATTTCTGTTGGAATTATCTGTTGTGCCTGAGGTATTTGCGTAATTACATTCTTAAAATTATTATAAAATATGATGCATTTATCAAATTCATTTTGATTAAATAAAGACAAAATTTCATTCCCGACTTCATCTGCTTCGGTAAAAGTAACATTTTTTTTATCTTTAAAACTAAACTTTTTAATAACATATTTTCCATACTCTCTTCTTATTTGATCATGTCCTTTTGAGCCAACAGTGATAATCTTAAGCTCCTTTCCATCACTTAAAATTTTTTTAAAGTTTATTTTAGCTAATTTAGATATATTTGAATTAAATCCACCACATAAGCCCCTGTCAGCGGTCAAAACCACACACAAATATTTTTTGTCTTCTCCTGTTCCAACTAAAAGTTTTGGAGCATTCTGAGGATCATTAATAGATTTTGTTAAATTTAAAATTATGTTTTGCATTTTTTGACTATAAGGTCTACTTTTCTCAGCACTTTCCTGGGCTTTTCTTAATTTTGCGGCTGCTACCATCTTCATAGCTTTAGTAATTTTTTGTGTAGATTTTACACTTTTAATTCTTTTTTTTAGATCATCTAGACTAGGCATTATCTATTTTTATGTTCCTCTATAACTTGTTTTAATAAACTTTCCGTATCTTCATCTAATTTTCCTGATGATTGGATTGCTTCTATGATTTCTGGTTTATCTGATTTAATTTTTTCAATTATATCTTTCTCAAACTCTTTTATTTTTTCAAGATTAACATCATCTAAATAGCCTTTTACACCAGTAAATACAGCTATAACTTGTTCTGCAACTGTCATAGGTGAGTATTGATCTTGTTTTAATAGTTCTGTTAATTTTGCTCCTCTGTTTAACAACTGTTGTGTTGAAGCATCCAGGTCTGATCCAAATTGAGCAAAAGCCGCCATTTCCCTATATTGAGCAAGTTCTAATTTTATTGATCCTGCAACTTTTTTCATAGCCTTGGTTTGTGCAGCTGAGCCTACACGAGATACAGATAAACCTACATTTACCGCAGGTCTTATCCCTTGATTAAATAATTCTGTTTCTAAAAAAATTTGACCATCTGTTATAGAGATTACATTTGTGGGTATATATGCAGAAACATCTCCTGCCTGCGTTTCGATGATTGGTAGGGCTGTTAGAGATCCACCACCGTTAGCATCACTTAATTTTGCTGATCTTTCTAAAAGCCTGCTATGTAAATAAAATACATCCCCAGGGTAGGCTTCTCTTCCTGGAGGTCTTCTTAGTAAAAGTGACATTTGTCTGTAAGCTACAGCTTGTTTTGAAAGATCGTCATAAATGATTAGGGCATGCATTCCGTTATCCCTAAAATATTCACCAATTGTACAACCAGTATAAGGGGCTAAAAACTGAAGCGGAGCTGAGTCAGAAGCTGTCGCAGCAACTATTGTTGTATATTTAAGCGCTCCAGCTTCCTCTAAAGTTTTTCTTATTTGAGCTACTGTAGAACGCTTTTGTCCGATTGCCACATAAACACAATATAATTTTTTCTTCTCATCAGTAGATTCATTTATTTTTTTTTGATTAATAATTGCATCTATTGCAACGGCGGTTTTGCCTGTTTGTCTATCTCCAATTATTAATTCTCTTTGACCTCTTCCTATTGGAATAAGAGAATCAATAGATTTTAAACCTGTTTGCATAGGCTCGCTAACAGATTGTCTAGGAATTATTCCTGGAGCTTTTACTTCAACTCTCTTTCTTACTTTCGATGCTAAAGCTCCTTTTCCATCAATTGGATTTCCTAAACCATCAACAACTCTACCTAAGAGTTCCTTGCCTACAGGAACATCAACAATCGCATTTGTTCTTTTAATTGTGTCTCCCTCTTTAATTTTTCTGTCATCTCCAAAGATTACAACACCAACGTTATCGTTTTCTAAGTTAAGTGCCATACCTTTTGAACCATCTTCAAATTCAACCATCTCACCTGCTTGAACATTGTCTAAACCATATACACGTGCAATCCCATCTCCTACTGATAGAACTTTTCCAATTTCAGAAACTTCAGCTTTCTCACCAAAATTTTTAATTTGATCTTTAAGTAGTTTTGTTACTTCTGAAGGATTTATGGACATATTAACTTTCTAACATTTTCTTTTGAAATTTATTTAATTTATTCTTTATTGAGGTATCAATCATAAAACTTCCAAGTTGAAGCTTTAATCCTCCAATTAATTCTTTATCAACCTTATAGTCAATTTTTATACTTGAGCCCATTGAAGATGATAAATCTTTACTAATATCCTCTATTTCATTTTTAGATAATTCTTTAGAGGAAATTAATGAAGCTTTGACCTCGCCTCTTTTTTGTGAACACAACTTTAGAAAACTATCAATAATTTTTTCTACAAAAAATATTCTTCTTTTTGTAATTAATAAAAACATGAAATTTTTTAGATTTTTTGAAAAATTTAATTTATCAGCTAATAATGTTATTACATTATTTTGAGTACCTATGCTCTGAGATGGATTATGAATAAAATTTTTTATTTCTAGACTGTTATTCATAAGAGTTTTAAAATTTTGTATATCTTTCTCTACTTTTTCTAAATCTGATGCCTCTGAAGCAACTTCAAAAAGGGCGCGAGAATATCTTTCTGATGTTTCTGATGAGAAAGATTTGTTTGTACTCATATTTGTTTGAAACTATTATGAAATAATGAGCGTTTCGTATCATAAGAGTTTATGTTGATCAAGTTACCAATTAGGAAATTATCCAAAATTTATAGGATCAACATCAACCGTAAGTTTAATTTTAGTAGAAATTTTCAAGGAATTTAGAAGATTTGAAACAAGTTTCTGCTTTAAACTTTTCTCTTTAAATCTGATTAATAATCTAGTTCTAAATTTCTTTTTTATCTTTAGTAAAGGAGACTCTACCGGACCCATGACCTCTAAGTCGTGAATTTGTTTAAGATGTTTTTTAATTTCTCTTGCACCCTCAATACTTAAAACTTTTGAATTAGCTGAGACAATAATTGCAATTAATCTGCTAAAAGGCGGTAAAAAATTTTTCTTTCTTGAAATGAGTTCTTTTTTTAAAATTTCATCTGGGTTGTTTTTTATTAATTCATTTAAAATAATATTTTCTGGAGACAATGTTTGATAAATTATCAAAGATTCGGAACTAAACCTGCCTGCTCTTCCACTTAATTGATGGTACAGTTGAATATTTTTTTCTGTAGCTCTCAAATCATATCCTCTTCCAGAAAAATCTGCATCGATTACTACGATACAGTTTAATTTTGGAAAATTAAAACCTTTTGATATCATTTGTGTTCCTATCAAAATATCTACTTCATTATTTGATATTCTGCTGAATAAAGAATTTGCTTGATCTTTCTTTTTCATATAATCGCTCGAAAAAATTTCAACTCTACTATTAGGGAATAATCTGTTTACCTCTTCGTAAATCTTTTCAACTCCTGGTCCGTACATTATAAAATCACATCTTTTCCCATCCTTACATTTATTTGATACTTTTTTTTCTAAAGAGCAATGATGACATACTGCTTTATTCTTGTTTTTGTGAAATGTTAAATACATAGAACAATTTGTACATATCTCTTTAAAGCCGCAATTTTTACAAATTAGGTAAGGCGCGTATCCTCTTCTATTAAGAAAAAATAAAACTTGTTCATTTTTTTCAATAAATTTTTTTACAATTTCTTTGCTTTCATTTGATACATAGTTTTTTTTAATCTTTTTTAAATTTAAGTTTACAATCTTAGTTTTCGGCAAAGGATAATTTTCAAATCTATTAATGATTTTAAAATGTCTAAATTTTTTATTTTGAATATTGTTAAAAGTTTCAAGCGAAGGTATTGAACTAATTAAGTGAATGGGTATTTTTTCAAATAAAGCTCTAGCAATTGCCATATCTCTTGCGTGATATATTACTCCCTCATCTTGTTTGTACGAAGTATCATGTTCCTCATCAACAATTATTACACCAAGATTTTTAAAGGGTAAAAGTAAAGATGATCTTGCACCAACTACTAATTTTATCTTATTGTTTATTATACCCTTCCAAATTATTCTTTTATTTTTAGGTGTTATTTTAGAATGCCAAATAGCTGGTTCGAATCCAAAAAAATCTGAAAATCTTGATTTGAATTCGTTAGTTAAAAATATTTCAGGGAGTAAAACTAAAGCTTGTTTATTTTCTGAAATTATTTTTTTTATTCTCTCAAAATATACTATTGTTTTACCTGAACCAGTTGTACCTTGTAAAACCGAAACATCAAATTTTTTATTTTCAAGATTTAAAAATTTTAACGCATTTATTTGTTCTTCATTTAAATTATATTTTTTACTAGCGGTAAAAATTTGATTAAAATCTTTTTCATCATTAATAAAAAAATTTTTGTTACTGCCAATAGTCATTTTCAAAACAAGTCCTAATGGCATCATATTGTACATGGAGAACCATTTAATAAAATCAATTAGTTTTTTATTTAATGAAAATTTTTCAATTTTTTTATTAATATTTTTAATTTTAATCTTTTTTAATTGAGGGCCTTCCCCTGGCCAAACAACTCCGATTTCTTGACTTTTTCCAAAGGGAACTTCGACGACATCACCCGGAATAAGTTTTTTTTTCTTGGTGTTGTAAGTAAATGGAAAATTAAATACCTTAGGTAGCAAAACTTGTGCTCTCATTATTTGATAGTAGTTGAATTTTTTTTTTTTAGAAATGAATTGGTCTTTTATCAACAGCTAATGCTGCCTCTTTTATCGCTTCTGTGTGTGTCGGGTGAGCATGGCAGGTTCTAGCTATATCTTCTGAGCTGGCTCCGA
>Ga0181422_1000624_pt1 | contig 11464 bp, 11 predicted proteins | sample 45SPOviralmetaG_FD_130147 | JGI IMG/M metagenome (GOLD analysis project Ga0181422, IMG submission 130147) | Marine viral communities from the oligotrophic San Pedro Time Series (SPOT) site, San Pedro Channel, CA, USA - 45 SPOT_SRF_2013-07-18 | ecosystem: Environmental > Aquatic > Marine > Strait...
CATTGGCTGGTTCCTTGGATCTGTTTTTTATGGAGCTGTCGTTGGGCTAGCTATCCATGCTGCTTTGATTGTTATCTCTTCAGAATTTATTGACGGTTATGTAGATGAAATGGTCGAATCACGCTTGTCTACTTTCCGTCACAACATCATCAATGCGCCCAAGCTTATTCAGAAAAAGTACGTAAAGAACTTGGCTGACTTTGATGATGAGCAAATGCGCAAATGGGCTGCAAAGAACTTTGCGGTACGTATCACACCAATTGATTTAATCGATTCACTTTGATGTCTTATTTAAAACTTGAACACGACCTTGCTTTGATTATGTCTGAGCAAGAACGTACTGGCTTTCGCTTTGATATTGAGAAAGCAGCTGTCGTTCGCGATCATCTAACGCGTCGCTTTGAGCAGCTCCGCTCAGGTATGCAAAAACGTTTTCTTGGCATCCCTGGTGAGATGAAACTGCCTAAGGTCAACAACAAGAAACGCGGTGTCTACAAGGGTTGTCCCTACAGGGTTATCAACGAATTCAACCCAACATCACGCGTCCACATTGCGTTTGTACTTAAATCCCTCGGAGTAATCTTCGAAAAGAAGACTGACTCCGGTCAGACCAAGATTGACGAAGATATTCTCACGACTGTTTTCCAAGATCATTCGCAGTCAATCCAAGCACGTAAAGCTGCTCGACGATTTGCAAAGCTTCTAAAGCTGCAAAAGTGGCTTGGTCAACTATCTTCCGGTGCTAACTCTTGGTTTAACACCGTTGCTGATGATGGTTGCATCCATCACTCCTGTGTTCTTGCTACACAAACAGGTAGAAATGCTCACCGAGGTCCCAACTTGGGGCAGGTCGTTTCTGCACCATGGGCACGCAAGCTTTTTATCCCACATAAAGATCAGATCCTCGTAGGTGTTGACCTCGAAGGACTAGAACTTCGATGCCTTGGGCACTTCTTGGCGCCCTATGACGAAGGGCGATTTGCTGACATTGTCGTCAACGGCGACATTCATCAAATCAATGCTGATGGTGTTGGTTGTACTCGTAAGCAGGTAAAAGGTTTGACCTACGCGTTTATTTATGGGGCGGGTGATGCCAAGCTTGGATCATTGCTCTATCCCACACTCGGAGAACGCGATCAAAAGATCAAAGGCAAACAACTGCGTCAAAAGTTCCTTGATGCGATTCCTGGACTTGAGCCTCTAGTCAATCAAGTACGAGCAAAGGTCAAGCAAGAAGGACAGCTACGTGGTCTTGATGGTCGTCCAATTTTATGTACCGCAGAACACGCGGCATTGAACTACCTTTTGCAAAGCGCTGGAGCGATCTTGAGCAAGCGTTGGATTGTTATTTCCAACGATGCTTTATCCAAAAGCTTTGTCTACGAGAAGGATTATTTCAATTGTGCGTACGTGCATGACGAGACTCAAATCTCTTGCCGTCCTGAAATCGCTGACGACATCATCAAGATTGTGGAAGATTCGGCAATCAAAGCTGGAGATTTCTACAACTTTCGCGTTCAAATTACTGCTGCTGGAGACAAAGGCATGACCTGGAGCGAAACACATTGACGCTTAAGACTGATGATCCAGTTGCCGATATCCGTACGCAGATTCGGTTGACTAGGCAGAAGATTGCCTTGCTTACTGCTGTGTTCGGAATTGAATCTGAGCATACAACGTTGGCGACATTCTCTGCTGTTTTAGAAAACCTTTATTATCAACCTACTTTTCTTAAAGAAATCTTATCTGAACACTATGACATCAAACAAAATGCCTAGAAAATACGATCCGCTGACTGTTGAGGAAATGACCGAAGCTGCAGATATTGTATTTCCACTGCTAGAGGTAGTCAATTCTCGAATGCCAAAAGGATCAAGCATTGAAGACTGCTTAAAAATAATGGAGACTGTAGCCAAGCTTGGTCACAAACGTCGAGCTGATAAAGCCGACAAAGAAAAAGCGCTGAAGTTTGGCTTTAATAAAACCAAACCAAGCACTGATGCATAAAGAAAGCCCGCTTACGCGGGCTTTTTCTTCGTTTTTTACCTATAGCTCATTGCAGCTTCTTCTTCTCTTTTGTCACGCTCATTACTAATTGCACTGCCAATTGCGTTGCCAGCGGCAAAGCTTCCGCCGATCGCTGCAGCGGCACCACCGATGAAGTTACGGGCACGTTCACGCTGAGAGCGGTTACGCAGTTTGCGGTTCATCATTTCGCGAGAGAACTGAGTTGCTCGGCCAGAGTTGGACGGGGCAGTCCCAAATGCGTTTTCTCCCTTGCGATCAGCAGCTTGTTGCTTGATCTGCTGGTTGGCCGATTGGTCGACGACGCTCGAAGGCGTAGGTGCGTCCACTCGATTTTGGGCAGAGTTTGAACCAGCTGCTGCCTTCATCATGTTTTGAGCTTTCTCCATTTCAGCTGGCGTTGGAACCCTTGGTCCTTCTTGAATTCCTGGCTCGCGGATCACTTCACCGCGGAAGCGTGCATTAGATGCTGGTGCACCGAACCCAGGAGGAAGGCCTTGAGGTGCTGCATTAAGCATTGCTTGACGATCTAATGGAGCAGGCACTGGTGCTGATGGGGTGTTGCTTATTGCAGTCCCTTGTTGAGGTGGTGCCATTTGTGGTCCAAATTGAGGGGGACCGGCTAGTGCACGTACCAATTGATCATTGTTAGTACGGGGCGAAGTTAAATGAGTTTGTGGGAGTTGAAGCAGTTGGCCGTTGAACGGAGGCACGGCTTCACGTTTGAAACCTTGACCTTGCATTGATGGTGATGGTGTTCCAAGCATTGGTGAGCGAGGAGTTGTTGCTAAACGAGCTTCACGCTCGATACCAAACATTGATGCACTTGGAGACGCGGCTTGATTAGCGCGCGCTTCGAAGTTACGGGCCAAATCACCGCGGTTTCCTAATGCACGGAAATCGCCTGGACGTCCAGCAATAGCTTCAAATCCACCACCAAGACGGATCTGCTCTGCTTCACGACGTAATACATCACCCAGTACTGGGTCATCACCTTGCCTTACAAAAGATCCAGGAATTGCACCACGGCGGATAGCACCTTGGTCATTTACGAAATCAGCCCTGCCACCAAAGACCGGATCTTGACGTAATACAAGGCCACCACCAGCATCACGCATTGCGCCACCAAGTAATCCGCCGCGGCCAACAGGCTGCTGCTTGCCTACATCTTGTGCAAATTGACGTAAGTCATTTTCACGTGCGATTAATTGCTTAACGCTCATTCCTGCGATTGGCTTCCCTTGACGAGCTTGTACTTCATCAGCCATCACAAAACGAGGGCGGGAACCATTGCCAGCATCCGCTTGACCAAACATGTCAACTGGGAAAGCTGGATTAACTTTTAGTGGCTGCTTTGGATCAAAGTCATCAGGAAGACCACGGCGGAACCCAGCAGCAAAGTTGCGTTTGATTCCGGGAGCCATTTCCATGCGAGGGTCAACAGCAATCATTCCATCAACAGCACGACGGCCGCCACCGCCCATGTCTCCTTCAGCTGCGCCGATTAACCTGCCTTGTGCTTGTCCGAGCCACTCGCGATTGTCATCTAAGATTTCGCCTAATTTCAGATTAGCTAGACCTTTGACGTCATCTTCTAAGCGGCGACGGCCTTCTGTTGATGTAAGGTCAACTTCAATTTCACGCAAGAAAGGTAACAGCTCGTTGTCTTGAGCGATCGGGAATTGTGCTGGGTTTTTGATAGCTTCTAGCAGCTCATCACGAGCACCCATCACTCGAGCTCTTGGATCTAATTGGCGAAGGGCGGGAGCCAACTCACGCACAGGGCCAACAACCTCACCTTGGAATCTCTTGATTTCTTTATCCAATCCTTTGATTTCTTTAGGAGTTAAAGGCGCGCCTTTCTCTGCTTCAGCTTTTGCAAGAACTTGCCCTTTTGCTTGCTCAAGTTCATAACGACCGCGGGGCACATTTTCTCGATCAATGGCTTGAATACCGACTTCATTTTGTACACGCTCACGTACTTCAGCTTCAGGTTTTAAGAAGTCTCCACCTGCAACAAATCGGTCTTTAGCAGCGCGGTTGCGAGTGCCCTGCACTGCCATTTCGTTCAAGTAAAAAGCCCTGGCTAACTCATTAGCTTCGCGACCACGGACACCCAGTTTGGCCATTACATCTTTGACAACTTCTTCGTTAGCACCCTGAAGAACGCCCTTCTCGTCATAGAAGTTCATTTGCATTCCATTGTTCTGCGCAAACTGCATTGCTGCAGCTTCTAACTGCTGAATGTTGCGGATTGGTGCGTCAAGTACAACGCCTTTGTCTACAAGCTTTTGCTCAAAGGCTTTGATTGGTTCCATGACTCCTTGAAGTCGGAAATCAGGATTAATTGCAGTATCAAATGGGTTATTAAGGGCTTCAGCTACCCACTTCACCGCACCTCGTTGCTGCGGAATATCTAAATCTGAAATATCTACTGGAGCATTTGGTAGGTCGACTGCCAAACCAACGGGCTTACTGGGATCACGTGGGTCTGCAAAGAACGATTCGCCTCCTTCGATACCATCCATCCGCTGCGCATACCTGTTTACGCCTTGATTTGGACGGGGATCCACAATCATTTCGACACCATTTGCTTTCCGATGCATCGCTTTTGCGTCACGGATATATCCGTCTACATCTCTATTTGGCTGATTGTTCTCAAGCAGCAATTCTTGGGCTGACTTAGCTGCATCAACATAAACACCGCGCCGGCGCTTAGCTAATCCTTCAACCAATGCGTCTTCTGCAGAACTTCCCCGCTCTACTAGACGACCCTGAGCGGCATCAGCAATTGCTGCGTTTGCACTCGTCAATGGGTCGATCCCGTTTCCGTTCATCACCCGACGGACAGGAGTTCTTGCATCGTTTTTATTGATCTCCCCGCCAAATTGAATAGGGTCTCGACCTGCTGCTTCCATACGCTGACCGCGTCGGACCTGCTCATCAATATCTTCTTGCCTAAAAACTCCGGCGGCTAATCGCTCATCACGCATCGCCATGTCTCTTGCAAGTGCTTTCTCACGTGCAACTTCATCCGCAGGAGTTGCTCCTTCCATACGATCGATCAAATCACGTACAAGAAGCTGACGGCCTTCTGCCCTAGGCGCAATTCCGAAACGTTTACCCGTCTTTGTCGCTTCTTGTGGAAGCATATTTCCTTCTACATCAAAGCCAAGAAAACGGTTTGCGAACTCAAGAGGTGCATCTTCGCTGAGTTTGCCTTCGTAAATTGCTTGCTTAAGTGCTTGAAGTGGATCGACAAACTCTCCAGCGTTTACGCCCATGGGCTGTGCCATCCGGGCTGCATTATCAATTAAACGACGGCCGTCTCTTCCTTTGTATTCAGTAGGAACCCATTGCCCTACTTCAGGTTGCTTAGGATCAAAATTACCTAAAGCGTCTTTAGGTTGTGCTGAGTCAGCGGCACGTACCCAACGGAAGAAATTCTCACCGTCTGGGCCTTGCTTAGGCTTGCCCAAACGACCTGCACGAGCTTTGTTTTCGCCTTCGCGATAAGGGCGATTGGGGTTATCACCAAACAACTTGAAGTCGACCTGTTTTTGTTTCTCGCCAATTGGGTCAAACAAGCCTTGATCAATAAATTGATTAATCATCCGCACTCGGGCAGATGCTTGATCCATTCCTGGATTTTGCTGCTGCAGCATCTGAACAAATTCAGCCTGCCCTTTTAAAGTACGAAGATCAGGACGACCGGTATCACCAAATTGAATTACTGGTTCATTCGCTCTTTCAAACCTATTTAGAGCAGCTCTATCCTGATCTTCAATTGCTTGTGCTGCATCCTTAATACCGCCTTTTGCTACTGCGTTGTTAAAGCCACCCGCATTCTGAACATCATCTTGAAACTCTCCGACAATGTCAGCTTCAACTCCACGTACCAGCTGGTTCTTTTGCTTATCAACAATTCCTCGATCAAGTTCATGGATTACATCATTTTCCGGACCTAACCCACGTCCAGCTTGACTCAAAAGCTGGTTCATCTCTGCTCTCTGAGATTTGATAAATTGTTCTGCCTCCTCCGCAGTTTGGACCAAGCCTTGAGCTTGGGCTTCTTCTAAACGCATTCGCAGAATTGCTTCACGCTGTTCAGCTAAAAGTGCGGGATTTCTACGTTGGCGGATTTGCTCTCTTTGTCGCTGCCTTGCTCCAATGCTTTGCTGTTGATTAATGCCTTGATTTTCTCTACCAACAAAAGCTTGCTCGGCTTTTTCGGCATTATTAATATCTTCTAACGCAAGCTCTGGTGTCATTCCCATTCGACGGGCAATGTCCATTTCAGCTGGAGTAAGCTCTAACCGACGACCGTCAATTCCTCTACGTAAATCCACAATTCTATTCGCATTGATATCTTTTATTTTACCTAATTTTGTCCTACGTTTCAGGACCAGCTAATATTTACTGGTCCTTAGTTTTAAAACTAGTTATTTATTTAGCTAGTCTTTCTAAAGCTAAACGAAGTGCTGCTGAAGGACGTACCCCCATTTCTTCCGATAACTTTGTAAGTTGATCTGATTCAGTTTTAGTCATGCGCAAAGATACTTTACGCGTTAGTCTTTCTTTGGATTTAACTGTCATTTTATTGCTCCTAATGCTTCTTGATTTTAACAAGTATTTAAAAACGGTAGGACATTTTTGATTTACACTCGCTGCTTCTTCTTAGCGCCTGTAAAATAAAAAATGAAGGCTCAAAATTTAATAATGTCCGATACTGCTATTTACGTCCTCCCTAAAACAGAAGATAAAGATATAGAAGCGTATGTCGTAGAAGCGATTATCGATGAATTCAAAACACGGCGTGCTGAACTTACTAAAAGTTATCCGAATGAATATGTAACGCCTATTGAAAGACTCATAGACGTGCAGGTACGCCTCTTGCTTATAAATACTGAACTGTTGGGCACGAGCGATCTTTATAGTGAATGCTCTGAAAAAGATAGTTTCTTTTCAGACATTTGGTTAGATTCAACAGCTGTAACAAAGGCTCTTTCTTCTGTTTGTCATATGATCACTCCGATTATTGAAAGATCACTAGAAATGATGCTAGATATTAATGACTCTGAAAATAAAGAGCACCTTAAAACTTTAGAAGATACAAGCCTAGAAATTGCTGATAGATATGTTCAAAAATACCCAGACTTACAGGAGCCTATCAATCAATTGATTGAGCACTTCAGCGACGACGTTCTTCCACCCGTAGATTAAGACTGTTTACTGTTTCATCCAAAGTAAGTCCATTTTCTCTACCTTTAGCGGCTACTTTTGCTCCTGTTATCAAAAGTTCTGTCAAATCATTTTTGATTTGCTGAGGATCATTGCTTCCGCTTGAGTTATTTTTATTCGCTTGGAACATATCGTGCTGAAACTGCTGATCTTCGAGTGACATCTGCTTATTTATATCTATATCCACAATTCTATCAATTGATTATGAAAATGTTCACTTATATCGTCCAATGGACTGACAAGTCCGACCTTTGCAAGATTGGTAAAACAAAAGATCCACATTCGAGACTTAAGGGATTTCTAACAGTATTTCCTGGAACCCTGAGAGTACTAATGGTCTGCGAGTCAAGCGTATTCTCAGAAGAGGAGCTGCATGAAAAGTTCTCTAGTCATCGCTTTAGCGGTGAATGGTTTGCGCTAGACGAAATCATTACTGACGAAATCAAAGCCATTAATAAATGCACAAGCTTTGAACCTTATGAGATTGATCGGAAGATAAACCCGTTTGAAATCCTTAAGTTCAAAGAAGATAGACCAAAGTATTTGAAGTTAGACATAGATCGTGGAATGCGATACAGGCGTCGTATCAAACCTCATCTCCGGCAGTATTTGAACAATCGTGCAGAGATCTCTCGGATGATTTGCCGATTTGGAGAAACCATGGACCAAGCAGTATTTGACAATCGGTATGCACAAGCTCATTCCGAAGTCGAGGCCCTCATCGTTGCTGCAGAGAAGGAGCATTTGTCGCATTGCGCAACATTGTCTGTGTCCACTTCTGTGTCCAACTCTGTGTCACGATCAATCAAATCAGAAGCTCTTGATATCGATCAGATACTTCCGAGATCCGCTGCACCGCAGTCGGTTTCAAACGATAGTCAGAATAGTGGTCATCGTTCCAGTCGAACAAACTCATGAGACTTCAACCTCGTTGAAACGACTGGATTTGAGGTAGGGCAGTGTATTCCAGCTTGGACACAGGCAGAATGGTGTCCAACTTGGTGTCCCACTCGGCAATGTCAGAGCGACCACCACACCTCAAACGAGATAACAGAAATGGTACTTGGATATACCGCCGAGTAATCCCGCCACGCCTGCGATCTGCCTTTGATGGAAAGGCAGCAATCGTTCGTTCTCTTGGAACAAGTACCGATCGCTTAAATAGTCGCGAATTCAAACGGGCATACGAGAAAGCGAAAGCAGAAGTTGACCAGATGCTGCGAACTGCTGCAGCACAGGCTGTTCCCCTTACGCAACGAGACACATATGGCCTGATGCGAGAGCTGATTCAAGCAATTGAGGCGTCTGGTGCTGCAGATCGGGTCATATCACTCCCAGATCCGCCAGATCCAACGGAATTACTGCGGAATGCAAGGACATTTCCCGTTATTTCCGAACTGACTGGAGATGAAGAGGAGTCACGGCTGGCGATCAAGGTATTGCTGCAGCAATTGGCGCAATATCAAGCGCAAGAGTCCAAGACGCTTGAAGCAATCGATGCAGCAGAGCGGTTTGACGCAAATGTCACCAAGAAACTGCTGGAACATTCCCTGGAAAAGCTGGGGATACGTCTAACGGAGCAGCAGAAGTCCGATTTCCTGCAGGAGTTTGAGAAGAACAAGCAGGTGTTGCTTGAGGCACGGAGTAAAGAACTGAAAGATTTGAACTTCAACTCGATTGGTGGAATTCTCGAGAAGCTCCCGGAGCCACCTAGTCACATCACCAGCTGGCAACAGCTGCGTGATTCATGGATTGACCTGAGAGGTGGAAGACGTAGTGACGATGGACTGGGATTGTCAGATGCCTCTGTCAGCAGAGCAGAGCAGCACTGGTCAGAACTACAAATGCTGAGCCGTGTGGCTAATCCTTCTGATCTCACCACTGAAATGGTGCGTAAGTGGATCCGTTGGATGAAGGGACGGGTAGATCCTGGGACAGTGCTGTCCAACTTGAAGCTCATGAAAGCAATTCTCAGAGCAGGTGTTGCTGAAGGGCTGCTGAAAGAGAACGTTGCAGAAACACTGACTGTTTCTGTTGAGTACGTTGAGGGCTATGTCCCGTTTACAGACGACGAGGTCAAGAAAATCCTTATTGCTACAAGAAGTGCAGGCCTTGATTATCAAAAGTGGCTACCAAGACTTGCGATCTACACAGGGGCGCGCATTGAAGAACTTGCACAGCTGCGCAGGGAAGATATTCGGACAGTCAACGGCGTTCTTTGCTTTGACATCGTCCATAGGCCGAAAGATGAGCTGCAGACATTCTTGAAAGGGAAGCGATTGAGTGAACGTCAGGTGCCAATTCATCCGTGGGTACAAGCTGAAGGCTTTATGAAGTTCTGTGAAGAGCGGGAAGGTCGTCTCTTCTTGGGCAGCGGTCAGATTCGCAACGCGACAGTTGGACCATCAGCAAGCAGGTGGTTTCGTCGGCAGACCCAAAGTCTTGGTATTTGGGTTGAACGCAAAAAGGTCTTTCACTCGTTTCGTGGCACGTTCAAGGACAACTGCCGTAAAGCAAGGATTGACGATGAAGTACATCACGCATGGACAGGTCACGTCCCAAAGAATGAGGGCGACAAGAAATATGGGATCGGTTTGCGGAAGATGCCTGAGATAACTGTCAAAGAAATGCTGAGACTGCCAAATCCATAATCAATAATGCTGTCGGTTTATACTTATATAATGCTTTGAAGAATAATTATGCCTGTACCTAATAAGAAACCAAAAGAAGTCAAATATTACACGGAAGGTTATGCAACTGAAGGGCAGCGAGTTTCAGGAGATGGCTCGACAGTCATCATGAATAATGGGCGTCGTTTTAAGCGAGTTGTCTTGCCTAGCGTTGCCAAAAAGACCAAAGATGAAGTCCAGCTTGAGGAAGCATTTGAAGAGATGGACGAGCTGAGGACAAAAGAACAAGGTTCAGATTGAACAAAGGTACAGATAGAGCAAAGACAATGCATCATTTCGACGGGTTCCTAGAATCTCTAAAAAATTATTCGATGACGATCCCAGCTGGAACCCAAGAAGAGGTATCAAACGTTGCGGGCAATATGGCCTACACAACGTATCGATGGCTCACTTATCAAATTGAATTGGACGGTGGACTTGAGGATCAAAAGCTAGCTGATCAGCAGAGTGAATTCTTAAATGACATAAACAACCTTGCTCAAGGACTGTCGGGTGAAGAGCTTCTAAAGAGACCTGGCGATTTTGTCTGTGACGTCGCTGGATTTATTTCTCAAATGGTTGCATACAACTATGCAGCGCTGCCAGATGAGGACGGCAATAAGCCATCAAATGAATTACAGCGTGAAAGGTACGACAAGTACACCAGCTATGCCATGAATTCAGCACCCATTAAAGCAATGATGGGTCATTTGGCTGGCGAGCAAAGCACGACTGATTCATATATGGAGATGCGAAAGCATCAACATTCGGTATCGGCAACTGTCCTTCGGACATTAGTTGTTGATTATGCAATGGACTGGGACTGGGTAGAGAAGGCCGGTGATAGCTGGGAGCCTCAATATACGGATGCTTCTGTTTATCTATTCTTCTACGACTGCAACTCAGATTTCACTTCTTGGGCAATCAAATGGGTACTGCTGTCTGTTTTTACCTACAGCGCAAGAGGAACAGAAAAGTCACGAGAAGATGCACTTAAGTTTGTCTTTAACCTCGTCGATAAAATGATTGACCATGGTGAAAGAACCATGCGTAGTCCTGAAAGGCTAGTTGGAGAAGCACTTCTTGAGAAAGTCCGCAGCATTCCAAAGATGGATATTTGGTTGCTAGCAGTGCAGTCTGGATACGTCAAAGGGACAGATGACGATGGAGAAGCAATTGCTGATATCGATGCATTCCGTGAAGCGTACTTAGCTGAGACTAAAAAGTTTGAAGATGAGACTGAGGTGGAAGAGCCAAAGAAATCAAAAGGGCTTCAGAAACCGGCACCTGTCAACATCACCTTGAGTGATGAGGTGAGAAATGAAAGTTTCGTCAAAGGGTTATCAGAAGAATCCATTGAAGTAATCGAGCACTTTGGACCAGAAGCGGCACATTTACTGAATCAATACTCGTGCTCTCTTGAAGATGCCTTGTTGAAATTTGTTGAACTATGTAAAAAGAAAGATGCCAGGATCGAAGAACTAGAAGCTCAAGTCGGATCCAACGAATAAAAGAGTTCACCCCCGTTA
>Ga0181422_1000626_pt1 | contig 11453 bp, 20 predicted proteins | sample 45SPOviralmetaG_FD_130147 | JGI IMG/M metagenome (GOLD analysis project Ga0181422, IMG submission 130147) | Marine viral communities from the oligotrophic San Pedro Time Series (SPOT) site, San Pedro Channel, CA, USA - 45 SPOT_SRF_2013-07-18 | ecosystem: Environmental > Aquatic > Marine > Strait...
AACAGTTGGTACTATTTATAATAAAAATAAAAGGGGCCGTAGCCCCCTCATTTTAGTTCTATGTAAGCCTTTCGCCCTTTCCGGACTAGGTGATACTGATATTGTTCAAATCCACTATCAACTAAGTCTTGATTGAGAGTGCTTACCATCTTCTCTACGTTCTGTAGTTCTACAATATCCTCAGGCGAATTTTTAAATGTGCCAATGAGCTGAGGTTCTTTTTCACTTACTACTATTCCCATTACTTTTTTTCCTCTCAAATTGCTTAACCAGAGGTTGAGCTAGGAAGAAATCACCATAGACTTCTTCCAAATAATCTAACACTATACATATTTCTAGAGCATCATCAAAGAATGTTCTTGCACATAAATCATAATAAAACGCCTCATCAAGCTGGCCGTAACAATGTGTCATAGTATAATGATGGAGAGCGTCAACAATTATGCTTTCAGTAAATTGATATTGTTCTAATTGTTTTGCCACAACGCTCTCCGTGTTTTATCTATTTATTCTTACGTGCTCTACGTTTACGTGCTGCCTTTCTTTTACCTGATCCTTTCTTACGACGACCGGGGCGAGGTCTGTTTTTGTGAGGCCAAGGCATTAACTATCCCTTAGTTGCTTGATTTCATAGTCAGACTTAGCTTTGTCATACGCTAAGTAAAAGGCTATGAGTACTGCAGGAAATATAACAAAGTAAGTGCTATATTCCATAAGCTCAGCTGTAACTAAAACAACGCCAAAACCGACACCGGTAAAGAATGAAATTTGAGCTAGGTTTTTCAAAAATAGTGATAACATATTAATTCTCCTTAAGAGGCAGTAGCGTATTCTACTGCCTTGTTAGCTGCTTTGATTTTACGAGATTGATTGACACCGAACCACGCTGATTGCATACGTGTATCTGCATTACGACCAAGTTTGTGGTCAGTTAGATACGTGACAGAATTAAGAGCCTGCCACCATGTGCCTTCACCGAAGTTTGCACCAGGTTGAGTTTCAAGAACTTCATAAGCATCACGTGCTGTTTTAGAAAGATCTTTAACAGTTTTAACTTCTGATTCCTTATGTGTATAAGGAAACACGTCATTGTAAAACTGAACCAATGACTCTGCAGTGAACCTACGAGTTGACAAAAACTCAGCCATTTCTTTGTACTGTGAGAATTTGTCGTGAGCAATGCCAAGTGTTTCTTTTACTTGATCAGCATCGAATACTGAACGGTGATTTAACTTGACAAAATTCTTTGAAGCTGAGTTCAATGAGAAAGTAAGAGTGTTGCTACATACAACACGGATAGGAGTAAAACGAACATCAATCGCTTTACCATACTGGTGAGGATTGCTAAACAATAAGTAAGAGTCAACTTGGTCTTCGCCAAGGATTGTGAAGGAGTCTTTTACTTTTGCTAGAGCAAACACGTTGCTGCCACCTTTCAAAGATCCGGCTGTATTCATTTCCATATCGCCTGCAAGGACGTACTCAGAAAAGAACTCGAAAGCTTCGGAGTTTTGAACAGGGTTCCAATCCCCACCAACATTAGTTAAGATTTTGTTATCTGATGAGCGAACCAAAGACTGTTGACCAGTAGGAATACGCTCTCCGTCTACTTCAATAAATGAATCGACTTTTTCTACTGACCAATCAAGACCAGCTTTTCTCATCATTTGCGCAGGAGTAAGATCGTTTGAGACTTCTACACCTAGACCATGCCAAGGCTTATCACCTGCATATGCCATTTGTGCTACGCCATCGATCATTTCAACTTCATGTGCCATAATATATTTTCCTTTTCATTTTGATAATAATATAATACCATATTTCATATTGATTGTAAACCCCTAAAATGCATTTTTTGCATTTTTTTTTATCTTCTCATATTTGCAGCATCGACTGCTGCTTGCTTATTATCCTTACGTACTGGCATTAGGTTTGATTTATGAGTAACAACTATGCCAGCTATCTCGTTACCTGTGTACTTAACAGCATCTTTCTTTGTACCGTTTGAACAGATAATATCTGATGTAACACGAGGACCACAATTTAAATCAGGTAAGTTATTTTCATGTTTTGCAACTGACTTACCTACACCTAATTGTTTTAAAAACTTTTCGTGTTCTGCTTCAGCTTTCCGAAGCTTTTTAGATTTAATTTTTGCCTTAGTGCGCTTACCATTGCCGTGAACCTGAACTCCTCTAATCATATGCATTGACATTAAGCAAGACTCCTTGGAAATTTTGACATGATATTATCATACCATTTAGGATTTTTATTTTTAAGGATATTGAGTGGAGCGCTTTCAAGACAATCTTTACTACGAGCTTCGGCATACTCTTCAACAGTAAAAGATTTGATTAGCTCGGTTAAGAATTTAGCTTTAGTGATAGGACCTTTGTACTTAAAGCGAGCAATGAAAAGTTCCATTGGCATACCGATACGGGAAGGATGAATTTTATCTTTACCATACACTTCATCATATGTTGGCTGACCTTCATATGGTCCTTTATACTCTAAGTATCCGCCATGGTATGTGAAGTTTTCTCTGATAAACTTAGTCATTACAATCTCCTTAACATTTGATATAACTATTCTACCACAGTTAAAACCAAATGTAAAGGAAAAAGTTTCGTTTAAAAACAAATATTTGTGATTTTTATTTCTGGTCCATATTATATGGCCAAGTTCCTGTTGGCTTCCATGTCTTACTATTAGACCATGCGTCTTCTAACATGGAGAAGTATGACCAGCTACCGCCTTGTTTATTTAAAAATTTTATCCAGGCAATAAAGTTTTTTATTCTATTCAATTAGTCGTAGCCTAAGTTAGCTACTTTTTCTATAGCATCTTCTTCTATTTTCTTAGCCCATGCGTCTTCGAACATTTCGTCTCTTTCATAATGTGGAGCACCGTCAGATCCTGACTGCCAAGCTCGTCTAAAATAGCTATTATAACTAGACATTACTGTGGCTTCAGGAGAATCTAAATGACCTTTGATTAAGTAAAATAATCTATAAGCTTCTTTGATTTCTTCTTCGGTTGCGTCCATTATTCAAATCCGTCCTCTTCTTCTCTAGTTTTGTACTGCCACTCATCAGTATGTCCTACTGACCATTTTGGTTCAGTCTCAACTGCATAGTTCTGAGTACAAACTTTAAAGTCTGGTGTCATTAATTTATCGGGTGTCAAAGAGCTATCACGCCAGATAACTCGATTGTTAGGCTGAGCAGCAAACTGACCGTTGTCAAGTCTTATAACATTGAAAGACTTATGCTCTGGATCGTGTTCACTGAAATTAGTATCAAGAGTGGAAGCATCACGATGACAGTTATCAATTGTGAATTCATATTCTCCTGCGTGCATTCGTTTATCTTTTCCAAAGAACTCACACCGGCATAAGATTGGTTTTTCAATAACCGTAAGATCGTAATCAAAGCAATCCCAAAGCTGGAGGACGTCAAGCGGTAAAAGCTCGCCGTGGTCAGTTTTCCAAACAAAAGCAGATATAGGTAACTTATCATATAAAGCACCATAATCTGTGAGTAATGTTTCAAAGTACAATGCTTTGTGTTCTGTACTTTTTACACTAATCCATATGCCTGGAGTAAATTCGCCATGCCCATGTTCGAGATCATAGAGATACTCTTTTCGAACATAGACATGGACTGGGGGGAGCTGGTGTACTAAAAATGCCATGTTATTATATATCATCCTTTTTTATTTCAACTTCAGGTATTCTTAAAACTTTATGTGCAAACCATTTAAGAAATCTTTTAATACTATTGACAATCCATTCATTAAAGAAATGCCTAAGTATTCGAACAATAATGAGAATAGGAGAGTAAAGAACATCAAAAACTATTAAGAGAAGATCGACAATCAAGTCGATCATGCTGTCCACGTTCCACAGCTCTTTTAGCCTCTTTTTAAAATTAGTTCTCGTTTTCTTGAACATTAGTCATTAAGTGGGTTGTCTAAAGCTTCTTGTAATTTTTCATTTAGATCAGATTCGAGTTGTCTTGAATCTGCGTCAATACGATCTTCAGTTTCTCTCATAGTATTGCGAACATCTTTTTCAGATTCGCGCATCAGCGATTCTACTTCACGTATAGATTGTGTAACATCTTTCCGCAGTTGGTTCATTTCTTCACGTATAGTTTCTAGATGAGTTTCTATTAGGTCCTGAGAACTTTTCACTCTTACTTCCGATGCTTCTACTTTATCTTCCATTCTGTCAGCATGTGCTTCCATCGCAGCTACGTCTTCACGTAAATCGTTTTTAATATCTCTTGCATATTCAATTGCTTCTTCTACTCGTAACATACTTTCATCTATTTTTAAGATGACTTTTTCGTTCTCTGCGGCTATAGCATCTACATCAATGTTCTGTACAATTTCTTTCATGTCTGTGTAGTCTTTGTAAAATTCAAAGCCAGCCCAAAGTCCTCCGCCTAATGTAGATAAAGCAGTAAGAACGACAAACATCTTACCGCCTCTAAATGTTGTACCAGCAATTTCAAACTCTGCCATGTTAGTTCCCTTCGTACTGTTGTCTTACCATCTCTCTGTGAGTAGCATCAGAAGCGCCGTTAAAGAACCTTGCTGCAGGATTGTCATAGTTCTTTTGGCCATCATATATTTCTTTTGGTGCATAAAAATCAGCGTCTGCAATCTGTGGTAGTTGGTATTGTGCAAAGTTAGGATTATGTCCAAGCAACGCCGCTTGAGCGTCTTCACTAGTATCACCAGCAATTGCAGCTGCAACTAGATCTTCTTGATTTTCCAGTGATTCTTCTTTTGCTTCTTCTTCACTTTCTTCTTGATTTTGTTTTTGTTCTGCTACGACGTTACGCTCAAGAGAAATAACATTTGCCAGAACGTTTTCTATTACGTTAGTTGCAGTTGCTACTTCAAATGTATCAATCATTATTTCTATATTTATAGACTGAGTGATGATTGATTCTGTAGATATATTACCCGATGCATCTGGCATTGATGCCTGTGCATTCGATACTGCAGCTGCTGCTATACCTAACGGATCTACATTATTCTTTTTCTTAGTATCCTCGGCTATTACAACTTCTGGTTCTTCCACTTCTTCTATTAATTCAAGTTGTTCTTCGAGTGATGCAACTTCTCCAGTCGATTGTACGTAGACCCATTCGTCTTCTTGCAGTTGTGGTATTACTTCTTCTACCGGAGCATTACCTATGAAGTCTTCACAAGTAGGATCTACAACAGGTACTTGTTTACACGGATCTGGATCGTATACAAGTATGCTATAGATTCCAGCATTACCGAACTCAGGTCCGTACCACCCTGGCCACTCAGCTGCGTCTTGTCCTTCAGCCTCAAGTGTGATGGTATCAATCTTATCGCCTGTGATAAACGGATCGTACCAGTGCATTCCGTATTTTGTTTGCCATTGATCAATATGTTCTGAGTAATCCCACTCTCTTTCGTCTAATACGTTTCCAAACTTATCTTTTACAGTCACTGTGACGATAAGAGGATCTTGTCCTTCTGCACCATTTGTGTCTTCGAAATTCGTATCTGCGTTCTTAACTTTCCATTGCCAACGATAACCAACAACAGTTATACCAGCAATTTTAAGAGCTTGACCTATAGCATCTTGTGTTTGAGAAATAACTGTTGTCTCGTACCCAAACGTATATGTATCTTTAGCTGCAGATGTGTTAGCACAGGCGCCTGCTGAACCAGGACTGTCTTCTCCTCCACTCCATCTTCTAAATCCAAATTGTTCAATACAACCCGTAGTCGCTTCATAATCATCATCTACGATGATTTGATCCATGTAGGCTTTACCTTCCTCAAGAGAAGAAGGATCAGCAGGTGCGCCGTAAAGCACACTCTGATCAATATCATTTTGAGTTAGATTACCATCGTAAGAATATTCTTGACTATAAGACGAGGAGCAAAGCAAGAAGAACACTGCCGATAGTGATAGCAGTCGTTGTATCATTCTTTTCCTTTCCGTCATCTACGGGCTGGCGCCCAGGATCGTTGTCCCATAGTGCTTGGGCGACAGTTCCAATTTGTCCCATAAATGGACAAGGTGTTCCTGCCATCTCCATAGCTTTATAAACAGACTCATCTTGACACATTAAAGCAACAGCTGCTACTTTCATACCCATATTATAAAGAGTCTTAGAATTTTTTAGACGTTCACAATTCATATCTCTAACATGTCCACCACCAGACACACCAAGTATCTGAGTCTGTACAGCCGCTGAGTATGATATTGTACAAGTATCATTTCCACCCGATTGAATAGATGGCGCGATCGCCGAAGGCGGAGCAGAAATCACTTCTTGAGTAATATCGCTTGTGTTGTTATTATTATTTGTATTGTTTGCTGTACTATTAACTGTAGTGTTGTTCGTATTTGTATTTGTGTTCGTGCTAGTACTCGTATTTGTATTATCTGTAGTAACATTCGAAGTAGAGTTTACAGTACTGGTACTATTAACAGTAGTGTTATTTGTGTTTGTAGACGTAACTGTGCTATTATTTGTGTTTGTATTATTAGTCGTTACGTTCGAAGTATTTGTATTGTTAGTGGTGCTGTCTGTTTCCACATAACTAGTTGAATCAAATTTGCCGTCAGCGTCATCTGTTACTTCGCCAAAAGCTGCAGTAGCTGCAATCATTACGAAGAACGCACCAAGTAGATGCTTCTTCATCTGAGTATCCTCTCTGTTAGATCTCGTTCGTAATTATTTATAAACTATCATTCTGAATAGTGGTGACAATAATTTGTCAGTTAGTAGCTGTCAAAAAAATGACAATAAAAAGGAGGGCTAACCATGGCCCTCCGCGTGCTTATTGAGTAGCAACCCTATACTTAGTTTAGAATGAGAATGAAATACCTACTTCGATATCATCCATTCGTTCATCTTCTAGATCGTAACCCGTTTCAGCAAAGACCTTGGAGTTTAGACCCCACATTGTCATGCCATACTCTGCGCCAACGTCTAGAGTTGGTAATTCATCATTATTTAATGTGAATTCGTTTTCATACAGAATGAAATCCATTTCTGCTGATAATGCTACACCTGATAAGTCATAACCGACTTCTGGTGTTAACGTCGCTGTCATTGTTTCTGTATCAATGTTATAGCGATTGTCTAATTCAGCACCAATTGAGATGCCTGTTGCTCCGATTTCAGCTGCTTCTGCTTCAGTCGTTGCCATGCAAGCTGTAAGTAGTAGTGCTGTTGTTGCCGCTGCTGCTGCAAGTTTCATTTTAATTTTCCTCTATTAGAAATTATTTACGATTCCAGATTTCATATAGAACCCAAACTGAGATCAACCCCATGACGCCTTCAGCGCCGAGTCCAGCTAACATTGCTGTTACATTGTCAACTACACTCATACCTTCAGGCATGAATGGCATAGCACTTAGTCCTAGTATTTCTAGGATGATCGCTAATGCAGCAACACTAAGTCCTACATCAGCTAAGGCGCCTGCCCATGATTTCACTTTGTTTAAAGTTTCCATAATTGTCTCCTTACTTTTATGGTACCACTTTCCTGTTGCTAAGCAAGTGGCCAGCTCCCTGTGATTATGCAGCTAGTGCAAATCCAGAAGGTGCAAAGTTATCGTTTGCGTTTATGTTTTATAGACTCAAACACCAGTCGATCCTATTTCACCCCCATCAAAAACACACTACTTAGAATCTAAAACTTCTTTACATTTACTTGATGCATAAGTTTCAAACCAACGAGGAACAAAGGCATGTACGAAGCATGCATATGCTGCTTTTTCTAACTGCCAAGAAATCCATAGAGCTCGTTTGAAATGTTGCCAGCGAGACATGCCGGCTTCTTCTACATGCAATTTACATTTCTTACTAATCATGTTTTTCCTTAATATGTTTTTGGTGGAGGTGCCGGGTACCGCCCCCGGGTCCTGTATATCCTCTAACGTCTATGGGGTTATTTAACCATATATCCTAGAGAAAGTAAATGGCTTTTCACGATATTCTTTGACCGTGATATAATTATCACTTTGCCTTTATCATCATATACGATGAATTTACTCTTCTTCTTGAGTATCGTGAATGTGTAATTGGATAAGGGCATAGTGTAATACCTTCATCAAATCTTTACGAGCATCAGTATGACTTCCTTTTTTGCCATAACGCTGAGCATACTTTAGAACATTGCCAATGCAGAAACCAGTGCCGTGGCCTCCGTCAATGATGAATTCTGTTGCTTGGAACTTATCTTTAGCATAATGTTGTTCATATGTTTTATCAATGTACATCTGAAACTCATCAATTAAATTACCTTCGTTAAATTTATAATCAATCATGTCGTAGTCATTTAAATCCAATGTGAATGTTCCTGTATCAACTTCAATTGTTGTTTCACTTTTATCTCTAAGATTTATTATGTTTTCGTCTTTTGCCATATCCAAGTCTCCTCATTATTTTCATTCTTTGGTGGTAGTGCATTCTTGGCCACTTACTTATCTCATCTACTGTTCGACCGCAGCCGACGCATTTTCTTGTTTCTTTATCAATTCGACATATCTGTACGCATGGTGTTACGTACATCAATCCCACCTACCAGTCCAAGTGTAAAAGACATGTAGTCCAATAATCTTACTTACGCTCAAAGACTTTTCTTTATTCCAAAACGGATCTACATAATTAGCGTGATAGAATGTAGCTCCTTGTGATGGATCAATAGTGTTACCTATCATGACGTCACGTGCAATAACCATGGCTCTATCCCAAGCACGCTTTTCTTTAGGCGTGTGGTCTTTCACCAAAAACGTCCAACTGAATTGTTTGTACTGATAAACAACATCACATATAGTGTCAGGAAATTTTTCGTGTTTGGCGCGATTCATAGTTACGTGTGCCACTGCAATTTGACCTTCTATCCTTTCGCTACGTGCTTCGTGATAAATGTTCATTGCTAGACAGTTTTGCTGTTTTGGATCTACATCGGGTAGACCCAGCATAGCGATGCTAAATAAGCCTGCTGTTATACTCATAGTGATTAATCCACTTGTTATGGTAATAAATCTTGTCATTAGTATTTATTATAGCCCGATATTCCTCTTTCATGTACCATTCTATACTATTTCTTTGCAAATGTAAAGGAAAAAGTTTTGTTTGTTTTCAATAAGATACGCTTTTTTATAAATAGTTACGAAGGGAAACTGCTATGATAGATCCAATAAGCGCTATCGGTATGGCAACAGCTGCGTACAACGGCATTAAGAAAGCAGTTGCGACGGGAAGAGAATTGCATGACATGGCTGGCACACTACAAAAGTGGGCTACCTCGATGTCTGACTTAGATTTTGCTCATAAACAGGCGCAGAATCCTCCGATGTTTAAAAAAATGTTTGGTGCAAGTCAAATAGAACAGAACGCATTAGAAGTCTGGGGCCATAAACAAAAGGCCAAAGAGATGCGTGAGGAAATGAAAACACATATTAGTTTTTATTATGGTCCATCTGCTTGGGATGAGATTGTTCGTATAGAAGGTGATATGAGAAAGAAACGAAAAGAAGCTGTGTATGCAGCAGAAGAACGTAAGCAGTTGATATTAGAATGGATAGTAGGAATTACTATCGGTGCAGCTGCTATCGGTGTCTTAGCTACAATATTTTGGCTTATAGGTTCAGCACAAGGGAAATGGTAAATGTGGGTATTGCTATGGGTACAGTTAATGGCAACACAAAATGTCAATCACTTTCATATTGGTAACTTTTCAAAAGAAACAGATTGCACTGCAGCTATGAGCGCCGCAGCTGTATTGGTTACTAGTAAGAATGAAAGCGTTGCATGCTTGTACGTAGACATTAATGACATTAGAAACTAAATAAAAGCCTCTAAAGTATTAGGAGCTTTTTCAATATTGTATGATTGAGTCTTGTTATCTTGCAAGATATATTCTGCTTCGACCATTTGCAAGTCACCTCCCAAGAATCCTTTTACATTTTCTGCCATGTCCATTGCTGTCGTAACAGGTACGTTCTGACATATCATATTTAAGTTCTTTAGTCCTCCTTGTAATATAAAGTCTTTTGGCATCTTCATTATGTCTAATGCTTCACGAGTATTTATATAACGATCTTCATCAGGGTGACATAAGGTATGAGGGAAGTGACCAACAAAAGCACCGATACGATCTTTTCCTATCTCAGTCATCTTTCTCATTATGTTTCCACCAGCAGATAACTTATCAAACATATAGTTACACTTCTCAGAAAGCTTCTGGTGACCTCTTTCTGCCATCCAAACGCCCACATCCTTATAAGATACACCTTTATCTTCAATATAGTGTAAAGGATTCGTAGTCTTTTCAATCTGCTGAAAGAACTCAGGGTGAGTAATTCCACCGTGCATTTCTTCTAGTACGTATTGATAGTAAGGATTGTCCGAAGGTTTCTGCTTGCTGTTTACTTGTTCAAACATTGGATCTGGTTCATTCGTAGCAGATGAACGAATCTGATCTTCAATCTTCACGTATGGTCGATTGTAATACGATAAGATCGGTACAGAGTTTCCTTTCCAAAAGAAATAGAATGACCTGTCTCTAACCTGGCTTAATCCGTGGAGGATTGATTTGGTTTTGTAGATGGAGAAGACGTAACCGTTTCTTCTTCCGATTTCTCGTAGTTTTGCCACAACTGGTTCTCCCATTCGACTAGCGAGCCGTGGAGCATTTTCACCCCAGAACACAGTTGGTTGGATGGATTCGAGCACATACTCGGCAGACTTGACCATCCAATCATTAGTATTGCTATCACCGCTGCTAGTAGGACTAAGTGAAGAAAGGCCCGCACAAGGGCAGACAGTATTGACCACGTCCACTCTGCCAGGAGCAGTGTCCCCTTTATCAAGCAGTAGATAAGGAATACTATTATTATAATGGTTAAGAAGCTGGCTATCATTTGCTATAAAATCCGTGTAAGAGAGGATGTATTCGGGACGTTTCCCGAATACGTTTTCCATTGCTATTGTTTCCCCACCTATGAGTGGAACAATACTTGCATAATTCATTAATTCACCTTGTAATAATCTTTGTACCAAGTAACAAATTTTTCCACACCGTCAGCGATAGGTGTTGTTGGACTGTAACCTAACTTCTGAAGTTTAGTCGTATCTGACCATGTAGCTGGAGTATCTGCTGGATGTGCTTCACAGGGGTTACGTATTGCAGTGCGATCAAGGTTCTTTTCAATATGATCTACAAAATCAAGTAACTCTACTTGTTGTCCATATCCGATATTATATATCTCATGATAACTATCACTATCTGTGACAACCTTATTAATCACTAGGCTAATGCCATGAACAATATCTTCGACATAAGTAAAGTCGCGTTTCATATCACCAAAGTTATATAAGTCAATTGGTTTACCTTTTATAATGTTATCAGTAAACTTAAACAGTGCCATGTCAGGTCTT
>Ga0181422_1000627_pt1 | contig 11448 bp, 13 predicted proteins | sample 45SPOviralmetaG_FD_130147 | JGI IMG/M metagenome (GOLD analysis project Ga0181422, IMG submission 130147) | Marine viral communities from the oligotrophic San Pedro Time Series (SPOT) site, San Pedro Channel, CA, USA - 45 SPOT_SRF_2013-07-18 | ecosystem: Environmental > Aquatic > Marine > Strait...
AAGTATATTTATGTTTAACAGCTTGCTTTTTAATTGATTGAAGCAATCTATTAATATCACTTAATAAAATTTCACCAGACTGTTTTAATTGAAGATTAAAACACGTATCCAAAACATCCGAAGAAGTCATGGAATACATGCTGAACCAATAACATTCGGATTAAAAATGGTTTCATTTTATCAAGAATTTCTAAGAAATAAAAAACGTTTAGAAAATTCTATCAAAGAAATATCTACTTGCGCAATTTCTGGTGCGGTTGGAACTTTTGCTAATATTGATCCAAGGGTAGAAAGTTATGTTTCCAGAAAATTAAAACTCAATATTGAACCAGTTTCAACACAAGTAATTCCTAGAGATAGACATGCTCAGTTTTTTACAACTTTAGGAATTATCGCGAGCTCAATAGAGAGATTAGCAATTGAGATTAGACATCTTCAACGAACAGAAGTTTTAGAAGTTGAGGAATTTTTTGGTAAAAAACAAAAAGGATCTTCGGCTATGCCTCATAAAAAGAATCCAATTTTAAGTGAAAATTTAACGGGTTTAGCAAGATTAATCAGATCAAGTGTTGTGCCTGCTTTAGAAAATGTTGCTTTGTGGCATGAAAGAGATATTTCTCATTCAGCTGTTGAACGAAATATTGGACCTGATGCAACTATAGCTTTAGATTTTGCTCTACATAGATTAAGCAACGTTGTAAAAAATTTAAATGTTTATCCTCAAAATATGAAAAAGAACTTAGACATAACTAATGGCATTTTTTTTTCTCAAAGAGTTCTATTAGAATTAACTAACGTGGGTTTTACAAGAGAACAATCATATAAAATTGTTCAAAAAAACGCCATGCAAGCCTGGAAAGAAAATTCTTCGTTTTACAATAAAATTGTTTCTGATAAAAAAATTACAAACAAAATACCTGTTAATAAACTTAAAAAACTCTTTGATTTTAGTTACCATACAAAAAAAATTGATATAATTTTTAAAAGAAGTCTAAAAAAGTAATCAAATGAATAAAGGTCATAAATTATATGAAGGTAAAGCTAAAATTCTTTATGAAACAAAGGATAAAGACTTAATTATCCAACATTTTAAAGATGACGCTACTGCTTTTAATAATTTAAAAAAAACAAGTGTTGAAGGAAAAGGTGTTCTAAATAATAGAATTTCAGAACATATTCTTATTAACCTTTCTCAATGTGGAATAAAAACCCACTTTGTAAAAAGACTAAATATGAGAGAGCAGCTGATTAGAAAAGCTGAAATTTTTCCAATAGAATTTATAGTAAGAAATATAGCAACAGGATCTCTAACTAAAAGACTTGGCATACCTGAAGGAACAGTTTTGGAACAACCTCTTTTAGAATATTGCTTTAAAAAAGATGAATTAAACGATCCGATAATATCAAAAGAACATATCTTTTCTTTTGGTTGGGCTACAGAAAAAGAAATAAATACAATTGATAAAATGACACTTAGAATTAACGATTTATTAGTAGGTATGTTCAGAGGAATTGGCATTAAACTTGTAGATTTTAAAATTGAGTATGGAAAAGCTTGGAATAAAGATACAGAGGAAAAAGAAATACTTTTAGCTGACGAAATAAGTCCTGACACATGTCGTCTATGGGATTCCAAAACTGAAAAGAAACTAGACAAAGATAGATTTAGAAAAGATTTAGGAAATATTATTCAAGGTTATCAAGAAGTAGCAAGAAGACTTGGTATTATGCCTGAAGAAACTAATATCAGTGAAGTTAATTTTGGCAAAACAATTCCAATAAAGTTTAAAAAAAAATAAATTGAAATTCTCAGTAACAGTAACACTTAAAAAAGATGTTCTAGATCCACAAGGTAAAGTGGTTGAAAATACTTTAAAAAATATGGGTATGGTCGACTTGAAAAGTATCAGACAAGGTAAACATTTTGAAATCGAAGTTAATGAAGACAACTTTACGGAAGCTGAAAAGAAAGTTAATGATATGTGTAAAAAACTTTTAGTAAATCTAATAATCGAAGATTATAAGATTAGTAAAATTTAATGAAATCATCAGTGATTGTTTTTCCTGGATCAAATTGCGATAGAGATATTGCTGTTGCACTTGAGAAAATGCAATTCAAAAATAAAATGGTATGGCATAAAGAGACTAAATTACCAAAGTCAGATTTAATAGTCATTCCAGGTGGGTTTTCTTATGGAGATTATTTAAGATCTGGTGCCATAGCAGGAAAATCTCTTATTATAGATGAGGTTATTAAAGCAGCTAATTCAGGTTGTTTAATTTTAGGTATTTGTAATGGTTTTCAAATTTTAACTGAAACAGGGCTTTTAAAAGGAACTTTATTAAGAAATAAAAATTTAAAATTTATTAATAAAGATGTTCATATTAAAGTGCTTAATAATAATACCAAATTTTCAAAAAAATATAAAAAAGACCAAGTATTAAAAATTAATATTGCCCACAATGAAGGTAATTTCTTTACGGACTCTAAACATCTAGAGGAATTAAAAAAGGAGAATTTAATTATCTTTAAATACTGTGATGAGAAAGGAAATATAAATGAGAATTCAAATCCTAATGGGTCATTAGAAAATATTGCTGGTATTTTAAATTCAAATAAAAATATTTTAGGGATGATGCCTCATCCAGAGCGAATGATAGATGAAATTATATCAAATAAAGATGGGGTAAATTTATTTTCAAGTTTGGTTAATTAAAATGAAAATTACAAATCAATTAATTGAAAAACATGGATTAAAACTTGATGAATATGAAAAAATTAAAAAATTATTGAAAAGGGAGCCTAATTTATTAGAGCTTGGTATCTTTTCAGCAATGTGGAATGAACATTGCTCATATAAATCATCTAGAATTCATCTTAAAAAATTACCCACTGCTGGTAAGCAAGTAATTCAAGGACCTGGTGAAAACGCTGGTGTTATTGATGTTGGTGACAATGATGCAATCATTTTCAAAATTGAGAGTCATAATCATCCATCTTATATTGAACCTTATCAAGGTGCTGCTACAGGGGTTGGAGGAATACTAAGGGATGTTTTTACAATGGGCGCTCGGCCGATTGCTTTATTAAATTCAATTCATTTTGGTTCACCAAATCATAAAAAAACTAAAAGCTTACTTAATGGAGTTGTTTCTGGGATTGGTGGTTATGGTAACTGTATAGGAATACCAACAGTAGCGGGAGAAACAAAGTTTAATGAAACATATAATGAAAATATTTTAGTAAATGCTATGGCTGTTGGGCATGCAAAGAAAGATAAAATTTTTTATTCAAAGGCAAAAGGTATAAATAAATCTGTTGTTTATGTAGGATCTAAAACTGGTAGAGATGGTATCCATGGAGCATCTATGGCTTCCGCTGAATTTGATGAGAATTCAGAAGAAAAAAAGCCAACTGTTCAAGTGGGAGATCCCTTTACTGAAAAACTTTTGATGGAAGCATGCCTTGAATTAATGAAAGACAATTCAATTATTTCAATTCAAGATATGGGAGCGGCGGGCTTAACATCATCTAGTGTTGAAATGGCTTCAAAGGGAGAACTTGGCATTGAGCTTGAATTAGATAGGGTTCCTTGCAGAGAAGAAAATATGACGCCTTATGAAATGATGTTATCAGAGAGTCAAGAAAGAATGCTAATTATATTAGAGGATGGTAAAGAACAAGATGCAAAAAAAATATTTGATAAATGGGATTTAGACTTTGTTGTAATTGGAAAAACCACTGATACAAACAATCTTACATTAAAATATAATAATAAGATTGAGGGAGAGATACCAATAGAAGCTCTAGCTTCTAAGGCTCCCATGTATGATAGAAAATGGTTTAAAAAAAAACAAACAAAGAAAAAAGTTGATTTAAAAGACCTCAAAAAAGTTAAAATTGAAGATGCTTTAATAAAAATTCTTTCAAGTCCAAATCACTCAAATAAAAGTTGGGTCACAAATCAATATGATCAAAGTGTTATGTGTGATACAATTCAAAAATCAGGTGCAGATGCAGCAATTATTAGAATACATAATAAAGATAAAGCCATAGCTGTTTCAGTTGACTCATCAGCAAATTATTGTAAATCACATCCAATAACTGGAGGAAAACAGATTGTTTGTGAAAATTGGAGAAATTTAATTACAGTTGGAGCAAAACCTTTGGCGATAACTAATTGTTTAAATTTTGGTAATCCAGAAAATAGTGAAATAATGGGAGAGTTTGCAGAATGTTTGCAGGGAATAAAAGAAGCTTGTGAATTTTTGAATTACCCAGTGGTTTCGGGTAATGTATCATTTTATAATGGAACTAATAAAAAAAACATCTACCCAACTCCAGTAATTGGTGGTGTTGGTTTAATAAAAAAATTATCTCAACCTCTAAATCATTTTTTTAAAGGTCATAACAATAAACTAATTTTGATAGGAAAAACGTTCGGTCATCTTGAGCAGAGCTGTTTTTTAAAAGAAAATTATTCAATAGATATTGGTATGCCGCCAGAGATAAATCTATTAAACGAAAAAAATAATGGTGAAAGTTTACTAAAATTAATTGAAAGGAACCTAGTTTTATCCTCCCATGATGTTTCTAATGGTGGATTAATCACAGCATTGTCTGAAATGGCCATAAACTCAGATTATGGTGCTAAAATACAAAAACCAAAAAAACTGACTAATTTATTTAGATATTTTTTTGGTGAAGATCAGGCTAGATACATTATAGAAATTGAGGCAAATAATTTGGCAAAAGTGGAAAAAATTTTAAAAGATAACGATACATATTATGAAAATATTGGACATACACAAAAAGAATTTTTTGAAATTGAGGGTGAGTTGAAATTTAGCACCAAAGATTTATTTAAAATCAATAGCGAATGGTATAATAGTTACTAATGGCTTTACCTATTGAAGAAATAAAAAAACTTATCACCGATAGTATCCCAGACGCTTCAATTGAGATTAAAGATTTAATGGGTGATAGCAATCATTATTCGGCTACTATTAAATCCTCAAAATTTAATAATTTAAGTAAAATTGAACAACACAAACTCGTTTATAAATCTTTAAAGGGAAAAATGGGAAATGAATTACATGCTTTATCAATAACAACAGAGGTTAAATAATGGAAATAAAAAAAAAAATAGAAGAGTATCTAGATACTAATGAAGTTTGTTTATTCATGAAAGGAACACCTGAAGCTCCTCAATGTGGATTCTCAATGGCAGTATCCAACGTTTTAAAACACTTAAACATAAATTTTAAAGGAATCAATGTTCTTGAAGACGAAAATTTGAGACAGGGAATAAAAGAATTTAGTGATTGGCCAACAATTCCTCAGCTCTACGTTAAAAAAGAATTTATTGGCGGGTGTGATATAGTGAAAGAAATGTTTGAAAAAGGTGAATTAAAAAAACTTTTTGAAGACAAAAAAATTATTTAAATTATTTTTTCATTATAAAAGCTATATCGGAGTCGTCTAAATTACCTCTATAGCTTTCTATTTTTTCAATTTGATTTATCAAATTTATTTGATCATTTTTAGTAAATACACTTGATATAGAGATTGTTTTTTTCTGTAAATTATTAAGTAATTCATCAATGAAAATATGACTAATGTTATTATTGTACTTGTAATAATTTGGATGTTTGAAGTCTTCAATAATATAAATCCCGTTACTCTTTACACGTTTAAAAAAAAATTTTAATCCATTTAGAATATCACTCAAATTATGGGACCCATCATCAATAATTACATCAAACTTATCAAAATTATATTGCAAAAATATGCTTTCTAATACTTTATTTATTTTTTTTTCATTATTTATATCAATACCAAAAACATGAATATTTTTTGATTTATATTTAAAATTAGAAATATTTATATCAAAACAAAAAATATTAATATTTGGAAAATATTTTACAAAAGCTGCTGCAGATCCCCCGGCATAAGATCCAATCTCTAAAATATTGATTTTTTTATTTTTAATTTTCTCAAAATTTTTTTCATAAATCCTTGAAAATCCATGACCTGATTTATTATTTAATTTAAAAATATTAGCTTTATCGCTACCATAATGATGAAATAACTCATCTAAGTTTTTAATTTTAATATTATCTATGTCTAATGATATCTTTTTTTTAAATTTATAGATTAAGTTTCTTTTAAATAAACTGAAGAAATTCAATTATCTTGAATAATATTCGATTACTAAACTTGGTTCCATAATTACTGGAAAAGGAACCTCTGCAAATTTTGGCACCCTAACAAGTTTGGCAGTTTTATTTTTATCATCTAATTGAATGTATTCCGGGACTTCTCTTTCTTTACTTTGCAAAGATCCATCTATTACAGTCAACTTTTTTGATTTTTCTCTTACTTCAATTAAGTCTGTGTTTTTAACTACATAGCTTGAAATGTTTACTCTCTTTTTATTAACTTTAATGTGTCCATGATTTATCATTTGTCTTGCAGCAAATACAGTTGGAGCAAATTTCGCTCTGTAAATAACTGTATCCAGTCTACTCTCAAGTAACGCTATAAGATTTTCAGTGGTGTCCCCTCTTTTAGAAAGAGCTTTTCTATATATATTTCGAAATTGTCTTTCGTTAATATTTCCGTAGTAAGCTTTTAATTTTTGTTTGGCTTGTAGTTGAATTCCATAATCAGTTGGTTTGCCTTTTTTGTTTTGGCCATGTTGTCCTGGTGGGTAAGCTCTAGAATTAAATGGGCTTTTAGGTCTTCCCCATATATTTGCTTTAAGTCTTCGATCAACTTTGTGTTTTGATTTAAGTCTTTTTGTCATATTTAATAGTTGTGTTTTTATAAGCTTTGTTGATGGTTTGTCAATTAAGCTTTAATGCTATTTTTTGCTTAATGTGCTTATAATACTAGCTAAAATCCTTAATTCTTTATCGTTTGGTTCTAATCTATAAATAAGATTATTTATGTTTGTTATCATCGAATGTTTTTTTTCTTCTGGAACAAAAAAATCTTTTTTTTCTAATAGATTTTTTAAATGACTGACTAAAGATGAAATTCTTGATTTAGATGATATTCTTAAATAACTCTTTTTACTAATATTTTTATTATTTAATGACTTAAAAATTTCATAACAAATAAGTGTTAAAGAGTGAGACAAATTTAATGATTTAAATTTAGGTGAAGTAGGAATCTGTAAAATATAATTTGAATATGATAAATCTTTATTAGATAGTCCTGAAGCTTCTGGGCCGAACATCAAGCCTACATTCAGATTTTTTCTTTTAATAATATTATGAAAATCATTCAGTGAAATATGTTTCTTATTTATATCTCTTCGTCTCGCACTTAAAGATATTACTAAATTAAAAGGGCTTATTGCGTTTTCAACTTTATCGAAAATTTTTGCATTACTTATAATGTCATATGCTCCAACTGCAGTTGCTTTAGTTTTGTGATTTGGAAAACTAATTTTTGGATCAACAATATAAAGTTTTGAAAAACCAAAATTTTTCATTGATCTAGCACAAGCACCAATATTTTCTCCAAGTTGTGGTTTAACAAGGATAAATCCAAACTTATTTTTCATTAAAGTTAGCAGGAGCTTTTTCTTTATAAAGTTTATAATCCAAGCTATCGATTAAAGCTTTAAAAGAAGCCTCAATAATATTAGGGGAAACGCCAACTGTAAACCAACTTTTACCTGTCTTATCTGTGCTCTCAATCAAAACTCGAGTAGTAGCTTCTGTACCTGTGTTAAGTATTCTTACTTTATAATCTAATAATTTTAGATCTGAAAAAAAATTATAATATTTTTCAACTTTTTTAAAATTTGATCTAATCGCGTTGTCTAATGCGTTTACTGGTCCGTTTCCTTCACCAGTACATTTTATTTTTTCTCCATCAATAAGAAAAATTACATTTGCTTTAGTAGTAATTTTATCTAATTTTGAAACACTTACATCATAACTTTCAACTTTAAGATATTCTGGTACTTTTCCTAATAGTCGTTTGGCTAGTAATTCAAAAGAAGCATCTGCTCCATCATACGAATAACCACTGAATTCTCTTTCTTTCACTTCGTCAAGTATTTTTTGTACTTTTGCATCTTTAGAATCAATTTGAACTCCGTAAGCTTCTAACCTAGATATAATATTTGAACGACCTGCTTGATTTGAAATAATAATATTTCTATGATTGCCGATAGTTTTTGGATCTACATGTTCATAAGTTTTAGGATCTTTTTTTACTGCAGATACGTGTAATCCACCTTTATGTGAAAATGCTGACGCTCCAACGTAGGGCAAACTTTTATTTGGTTTTCTATTTAAAAGTTCATCTAATAATCTTGAGCAGTCAGTGAGTGAATTCAATTTTTCTTTCTTAATATTTGTATCAAATTTATCAGAAAAAGATTTTTTTAAAGATAATGTTGGAATGATTGACATCAAATTAGCATTACCACATCTTTCGCCTAATCCATTAATAGTTCCTTGTACCTGTCTTACACCAGCTTGGATAGCGGCTAGTGAGTTGGCAACCGCGTTTTCAGTATCATTATGAGCATGTATACCTAAGTTTTTTCCAGGGATAGCTTTTGTAACCTTAGAAACTATTTCAGTTACTTCGTGCGGTAAAGTACCTCCGTTTGTATCACAAAGAACTAACCATCTAGCGCCTTGATCATAAGCGCTTTTTAAACAATCAAGTGCATACTCTGGATTTGATTTGAAACCATCAAAAAAATGTTCTGCATCAAATAAAAATTCTTTTCCGCTTTTAATAATATGTTTAGCTGTATCTCTTATATTCTCTAAATTTTCCTCATTTTTAATTTCTAGTGCAGTTTTTACATGAAAATCCCAAGCCTTCCCTACAACACAAATAGCAGAACTTGAAGCGTTTATTAAAGAAGATAGTGAAGGGTCATTTTCTGCGCTTCTACCAGTTTTCTTAGTCATCCCAAAAGCAGTAAAGATACTTTTATTAAGATTTAGAGGTTTTGAAAAAAATTCTGTATCAACAGGATTTGCACCTGGCCAACCGCCCTCTATATAGTCAATTCCTATTTCAGATAATACTTTTGCAATTTTATTTTTATCGTCAACTGAAAAGTCAACACCTTCGGTTTGAGCGCCATCTCTTAGTGTGGTGTCAAAAATATATAATTTTTCTTTGCTCATTTAAATTTCCAAGTTGTTTTTCCTTTTTGGTCCTCAATAATTATACCTTTTTTTAATAATTCATCTCTGATTTGGTCAGCTAATTTATAATTACCTTCTTTTTTAGCAACTAATCTCTCTTTAATCTTTTTTAAGATAAAATCTTCAGAAATATCTTTATTTGATTTTTTTAAATTTTCCCATTCATTCTTATTTAAATCAAATAATCCAATTAATTTACAAGCACTATTAAAAACTTTTTTACTTTTTTCATCTCCTTTATTTGCATTTGTATAAAGTTCATGAATTTTTGCAATAAAACCAGGGGTGTTTAAATCATCTAATAGTGTTCCGATGATTTCTAATGAGATCTCCTCGTTGGTTTCATCGTAAAGCTGATACCATTTTTCAATTATAGATCTTTGATTTTCCAAAAGTTTGTCATTCCAATCAAGTGGCTGGCTATAATGAGCGCTTAGTAAAGCTAGCCTAACTACTTGACCAGAATACTTATTAACTGAGTCTGTTATTGAAACAATATTACCTAAAGATTTTGACATTTTTTCTTTGTTAATAGTTACAAATCCATTATGTACCCAATAATTAGAAAGCTTATCAGAAGAATTATTCGAACAAGATTGAGCTATTTCATTTTCATGATGTGGGAAGATTAAATCTAAACCACCACCATGTATATCAAAATGTTTACCAAGATATTTTTCGCTCATTACAGAGCATTCTAAATGCCAGCCAGGTCTACCCCTTCCCCAAGGTGACTCCCATCCTGGATCATTTTCTGCTGATGGCTTCCAAAGAACAAAATCTATCGGGTTTTTTTTTAATTTAGAAACTTCAATTCTCGAACCTGCCTTTAAATCTTCTAAATTTTTATTGGATAGTTTTCCATAATAATTAAAAGCAGCTACCGAAAAATATACATGACCTTCATTTTCATACGCAAAATTTTTTTCAATCAAAGATTCAATCATTTCAATCATTTCATTAATATGGCCAGTTGCTCTTGGTTCTGTAGTTGGCTCTAAACAATTTAATGATTTGCAATTTTGATGAAAAATTTTTGTAACTTCTTCAGTTATTTCATTTATAGTTTTTTTATTTTTTTTAGATGCTTCAATAATTTTATCATCTACATCAGTAATGTTTCTTACATATTTTACATTTTCATAAATTTTTTTTAATACTCTAAATAAAGTATCAAAGACAACTAATGTTCTTGCATTCCCTACATGAGGATTATCATAAACAGTAGGCCCACATGCATACATTGTTACAGATTTTGGGTTTATGGGTTTAAATAATTCTTTTTTACGTGTTAAAGAATTAGTTAATTTTAAATTATGACTCATTAAATTTACAAACTGGAATTGGTTCCATTTTGTGTAGATTTTTCTTTCTGATTTCTAAATACTTTTGATAATTTGGATCATCTTTATTAGACATAGCTTTTTCCAGATCAGCATAACTCATGCCTAGTTGATCTGTATCATTTCTTCCATCATTCCAAAGTCCATCTGTTGGTTCAGCTTTAATAATCTTTTCACTCACACCCAGATGTTTTCCAAGTTCCCAGACTTCTGATTTATTGCAATCAGCTATTGGAGAGATATCAACTCCACCATCACCATATTTTGTATAAAACCCAACTCCAAAATCCTCCACTTTATTACCAGTTCCAACTACAATCCCAGAGTTAGCTGCTGCTACTTGATAAAGTGTTGCCATTCTAAGTCTTGCTCTAGAGTTGGCGAAACCATGTTCATTGTCAAATTCACTTAGTGTCTTCTCAAAATTTAAAAATAAATTCTCTAATTCCAAAATTTTATGCTCAACATTCTTGTATTTATTTGTAATCCACTTTCCGTGTTCAATACTTAAATCATGTTGTGATTTAATTTGTTTTATTGGCATGCTGAGAACAATAGTTTTTCTATTAGTTAAAGCACAAAGAGTGCTCACAACAGATGAATCAATTCCTCCTGATATACCTACAACTAATGATTTTGGCTTAAATGAAGTATTGTCACAATAATCATTTATCCAATCGATTATAATTTTTGACCTTTTTTCTACATTCATAATTAATCTCGTCTAATCCTTTTCAGGATTCTGTCTCAATGATTATATACCAATCATTAAGACGCTTCTTTAATAATATTTTTTGAATATTTTGAGTTTTTCTTTATTTCTTCAGAAATTAAGAAAGCAAGCTCTAATGCTTGTGATGCATTTAGTCTCGGGTCACAATGAGTTCTATATCTATTTGTTAAATCTTCATCAGAT
>Ga0181422_1000629_pt1 | contig 11439 bp, 8 predicted proteins | sample 45SPOviralmetaG_FD_130147 | JGI IMG/M metagenome (GOLD analysis project Ga0181422, IMG submission 130147) | Marine viral communities from the oligotrophic San Pedro Time Series (SPOT) site, San Pedro Channel, CA, USA - 45 SPOT_SRF_2013-07-18 | ecosystem: Environmental > Aquatic > Marine > Strait...
GCGAAGTCGCAACTGAACCTGCTGAACCAGTATAACCAATCGCACCTATTGAACCAGAATAACCAATTGCACCTTGTGATCCTGTAAATCCACCTGTTAGTGGTTGTAAAGCCCATGCCTCGCCATTCCATTTCCATGTACGTACACCTAAATTATACGTATCATTAGTAGACGGTCCTGACGGAAAGTTTATCGTTGGCATTTAAATTCTATCCTTTTAAGTTTCTCGTTCCACATATTTATAATATTTATACTGACTTTAGGACAGCTATTTTCCAATAAAAAACCCCCGGAGACGAATCGCCGGGGGTTAATCTTTTTCTTTGATTACTATAGATTATTATGCTTTAACAATCTTTAGCGTGTGAGTTGCAGCTGTCGTTACCGAACCTGCTGGAAACTCTTGCGCTCTGTAGTCATCACCAACTTGTCTAGTTTGGTAATTAGAACCATCAAGTATAGTGTTAGCCATACCTGAACCTCTTGTAGTACCAGAACCATTAAAGTTGTATCTAATAGTATATCCGTCTGTTGAAGCACTTGCAGTCGCTCTAATCCACTCTTGACACAAAGTATCAAAAGCTGAACCAGATTGTTGTAAGTGATTTGAGCCGTCTATATTCATTAGACTTTCGTAAGATGACGTAGCACCATTTACTCTTTGTAAATAGTAACTAGTAATCGTAGTCGGGTTATCTTGTGAGTGGTCACCAATTGATCCAGCAGCATAAGCGCCAGTGTTGGCTCTTGTGTCTACGAATATTGGTGTGTTTGCACCACTAACTTCAGTAGCACCACTAACAGACGCTGAAGATGATATAAAATATGTACCACCTTGTTGCGTTGTAGTTGTACTCGCTGTAAGTAAGTCAATAGCAGGATGTAAGAACGTGTCCTTAATATCTGCTAAAGGCATAGCATGAACTTCACCACCACTTGTGTAGTATACCGGCCATGTTGTACCTGTGTCAGCTGTCGGTGTAACCGAAGCAACTGTCTGACTAACTTTGTCATAGTTTGTCGTTACAGTTTGAGGGTTCTGTGTTGTACCTGATCCTGGAAAAGAAGATGAACTGTTAGAAACAGTACCTGCTTTTAATCTAGTATCAGAAATTGCTCCTAAAGAGCCACTTGAACCTACTACTGATAACGTAACTGACGGCGATAGAGAATATTGATAAACAATATTATCTACCACTGCGTCAACCTGAGCTGAAGTCATTTCAATAAGATCACTACCGTTGTATATTAGCGGGTTTCTTGTTGCCATTATTTATTTCTCCTTATTTGCTCTGCTTACTATGAAGCGTTACCTATGATTGTTTTTAATGTAGTACCTGAACTATTTTTGATTAGTAAAGTTACAGCTGAGCTGAAGTTACTTGAATCAACAGTGTCTACTTGGTCACCTTTTGATCCTGTAAATCCAACAACACCTTGGTTAGAAAGCTCTACCCATTGTACTGAATTACCGTCATTGTAGTAAAAGTATTGAACACCAGTTGCGTTATCTACCCAGATATCGCCTTCGCCTACGCCTGAAGTTGGCGGAGAAGCTGATGTTGTAATATCAAGATTACCTTCAGATCCAGTGTAACCAATGTCACCTTTTGATCCTGTGAAACCTGTATCACCTTTTGATCCTGTGAACCCTTTAGATCCTGTGAAACCAATGTCCCCTTTAGATCCAGTGTAACCAATGTCACCTTTTGATCCTGTGAAACCTTTTGATCCAGTGAAACCAATATCACCTTTAGATCCTGTGAAACCAATATCACCTTTTGAACCAGTGAAACCAGTGTCCCCTTTAGAACCTGTGAAACCAATTGTACCTGAAAGGTCAGATACGAATGAGTATGCTGAACCGTTCCATAGGTATAATCTAGAGTTTTCTGAGTCTGTTAATGACCCATTTTCAATGATAGCAAATTCACCAGTAGCTATGCCTGATGGACTTGTATCCGCTGATAAGTTAGCGACACTAGTATATGTCTTCGCAATGTTGAAGCCTAAACCAGTATCCCCTTTAGAACCTGTATACCCGATATCACCTTTAGAACCAGTATAACCGATTGATCCAGTGAAACCTGCTGTAAGAGGCTGTAGTGCCCAACCGTTACCGTTCCATTTCCACTGTCTTGTACCGAGAGTGTATATGTCGTTTAACGAGGGACTATTTGGAAAGTTAATTGCCATTTTGTTTGTCTCCTAATTTATTATTGTTTTTTTTAATTAAAAAATTCAATTTCGTCAATAGTATAATTCTTGCAAGAAAAGTATTTCGTTTCTTTTCTACATCTATTTATAATATAATTCTTCTTCAAATCTGTTAATAATACAATAGTTTTTAATTAAACTATAGTAATTGTTCCTACCATAGAACCATGCGATGAACATTGATAGTACAATGTCGCAGGAGCACTCATAGGAACATGAAATATAACTACACCTGTTGATCCCGAGGCGTTATTATCAGTAACACCTGTATTATATACTGTTCCACCTGTACCTGTAGTAGATTGTATTCTAAATGGATGTCCACTAGTTGTATTTCTAAAGTAATATGTTTGACCTTTTTTAAGGTAGATAGTAGGATTATCGCCACTTGTACTAGGGAATCCTGCACCATCAAATCTGTATGCACTTGAACCATTGGCTGTTACAACAAATTGTGAAATTGGAGTTTGTGTTTGTACCCAACCTGAACCATCATAAACTAAAGTATGGCCTTTTTGTGGTGTACTAATAGTTACGTCTGTAAGAGCAGATAATGTGCTAGCACCAGATGAACCTGTAAATCCTACAACACCTTGGTTACTTAATTCTACCCATTGATTACTGTTACCATCGTTCATGTAGAAGTATTGAATACCTGTTGCGTCATCAATCCAAACGTCACCAATACCTGCTGAACCTGGAGGAGTTGAAGCAACTGCTACATCTAAATTTCCCTCTGAACCTGTATAACCTATTACACCTTGATCACCTTTTGATCCTGAAAAACCTATTGAACCTGTATAACCAATTATACCTTGATCGCCTTTTGATCCTGAAAAACCTACAGTACCTTGATCACCTTTTGATCCTGAATATCCTATATCTCCTTTTGAACCTGAAAAACCTACAGCACCATCTGAACCATCAGCACCTGCTGTACCGGTATCTCCTTTTGATCCTGAAAAACCTACAGCGCCGGCTGAACCTGCGTCACCTTTTGATCCTGAATATCCTAAATCTCCTTTTGAACCTGAAAATCCTACAGCACCTGCTGTTCCTGTATCTCCTTTTGATCCTGAAAAACCTATAGTACCTTGATCACCTTTTGATCCTGAATATCCTATAGCGCCTGCTGATCCTGTAAAACCTACAGCACCTGCTGATCCTGTAAAACCTATAGCGCCGGCTGATCCTGTATAACCTGATCCACCACCAACACTGAATAATGACCAGTTGGCGTCGGCATTTGGCACTGCACCTGTAACGCTACTACGTACTTCACTACCTTGAAGTTTGTAAGTATAATATTTGTCTGCTGTGTATGTAGTTGAACCTGAAGTATATCCATTTTTAACATATACTAACATACCCTCTGTTATTCTTGCACCTGGAATATCTGTTAATCTATCTCCACTATCACCAGAAATACTTTGAAGTGTACCTCTAACTTCCGTATCTATAACGATAGGCGAGTTAGTGCCGGTACTCCATGTTCCTGGCCAGACGTTTCGTGTTAGACCATCGTAATTTGTAGCCATACTATGCTCCTATCTCCACGTAAGTTGTTCCTGGTTGTAAAGTAAATCCATATAAATGATAACTTTCTCCTGTTTGTCCTGATAATGGTGAATCGGGTACTAGTGTAATTGTTCCACCATCTGTTGTACTAACATCACTTAATAATCCTGCACTTGCACCTGTTTTAAATGTACCAGGTTGAGACGCTGAATTTTTAACAGCAAACCAAAATGCTCTAGGATTTGAATCTGAATTATTAACTGATTGTACTGAAAATGTTCTTGTTTGATCTGCCAACTGATTAACTGCCGATTCAAAACCTGTAGATGTTGAATCATCTATTATATCGGCAACTGCTGGAGGTGTTCCTACTCCTGTTGTCCAGATCCAGAAAGACGGATACGTAAATGAGGCAGATACGTTGCTTGTTGTTGACGACTGATCTGTCGTATATGAGGTGCCTGTTACATCAACAGGTCTTGTGAACGTACACGTATTTGAGACAGTACGTGTATCGCTTGTATTGTCTTTGTGTATAGGTGATGTAAATGTAAATGTCCCACTCACATATCCGCTTCCTGAATTTGTACTCAAAGTACCACCACTTGCTGTTAAAGCATGTGAAGTGTTACTTGAATTTGATATACCACTTACGTTAGTTGAGTACGATGTACTAGCATAAGATTTTAAAAATGTTTTTCCGCTAACATTAGTTTTAGATAAACTCATAGACGCTGTTGACCAATTTACAGAAAAACTTGTATTTGATTCTGTATATTCTGATTCACTGCCGTCATTATGATTGAATTTAATTGTTGCACCAGCCGAACCTCCAGTACGACTAGTTGATATTGGTCTAATATATGAGTTTGTATTGTCTACAGTAAAAGTTTGATTCCAATCTACACCACCTGCTGGTGTTTGTGATTTACTTCCTGCTGAATAATTACTTAAAGTACCGTTAACACTTCCACTTGTTTGAGTGATAGAGTAAACTGAACTTATAAAATCGTTTGTAACGTCACTAGGGTTGTCTACAGATACAGAAAATCCTGTTGCTGGTACATCCCAATTATTAGTACTTGAAGGATTACCTGAAGCTGAAAATGAAGGAGTAAAAGTTGCTAAAGTTAATCTTAAAAGATCACCTGAAAATTCTGCTGTTCTAACTGTACTTGTTACACCACTTTCTTTGTAACCTGTAAGTGTTCTATAATCTCCTGAAGTTGTAAATACAAAAGGAGAATCTCCTCCTGATCCTGCTGATCCTGTAAAACCTACGGCACCTACTGAACCAGTATAACCACCACCTGGTCCTTGAGGACCTGTGGCACCTGCTGAACCAGTGTAACCTACACCGATTGATCCTGTAAAACCTACGGCGCCATCTGAACCATCAGCACCTGCTGTTCCTGTATCTCCTTTTGATCCTGAATAACCTATTACGCCTTGATCACCTTTTGATCCTGAAAAACCTACGGCGCCAGCTGAGCCTGCGTCACCTTTTGATCCTGAAAAACCTGTTACACCTTGTATACCTTGTGAACCTGTATCTCCTTTTGATCCTGAAAAACCTGTGGCGCCAGTTGAACCTGCGTCACCTTTTGATCCTGTGTATCCTGCTCCGGTAGAACCAGTAAAACCAACAGCACCATCTGATCCGTCTGAACCATCCGCACCTTTTGATCCTGTGTAACCTACTCCTGTTGAACCAGTGAAACCAACTGTACCAGATGAACCTGTGTACCCTAAACCTCCTGAGGATCCTGTAAAACCTACAGCACCTACTGAACCAGTGTAACCACCACCTGGTCCTTGAGCACCAACTGATCCTGTGAAACCTTGTGAACCTGAATAACCACCTGGTGATCCGGCAGCCCCCGGTTCCCCTTTAGAACCTGTAAAACCTGTTGGACCTCCTGATCCTGTATAACCTATACGTCCTAGGCCGACACGAACACCGGCATTCTTAATAACTGGCATATTGCGATACTTATCTCCCTCATATTAATGTCCAAGCATTGACATTTTTTTAGTATTCTGTTATAGTATATTTATAAATAAACTGTAGTGAGTTGGTAATTTAAATAAATGATTTCTATTGCATTTTTAGATATAATTGGTCTTCCGTATGACGGAGATACATTAAAGAAAAGAGGCCTTGGTGGTAGCGAGTCTGCGACTATCTTGATGGCCAAAGAACTAACAAAGTTAGGTTTCAAAGTAACCATTTTCAATAACTGTAATAAAGATTCAAACCTTGCAAGAGAAGGCACTTACGATGGTGTACAATACTTTGACAATACTATTTTAGATTATAAAAGTGATTTTAAATTTGATATTGTAATTTCATTAAGAACTATAATTCCTTTTATAACACCTAACTTATACAAACAGTTTGAAGGATATAATCCTCAAAGATATTCAGCAATCACAGCTAACGCTAGACATAAAGCAGTTTGGATGCATGACACATTTGCAAACGGCGATCTTATATTAGAAGACCTTTTAGTACAAGGACATATAGATGAAGTATTTACTTTATCAGACTTTCATTCAACTTATGTAATGAATTGTGACCATGGTAAAAGAAGAAACATGGAAGTATTAAAACACAAATTTTTTCAAACTAGAAACGGAATAGTAACTTATAAAAATGATGTTGATATAAGAAAGAAAGATCCACACTTATATGTTTTCAATGCAGCTTTCACAAAAGGTATGGCACCTTTAGTTAACGATATATGGCCAAAAATAAAAGCAAAAATACCTGAAGCTAAACTAATATGTATTGGTGGTTTTTATGTTTTTCCAGGACAAGAGTTAGACGCTCAAGGAAAAGAATGGACTAAAATGTCAAATGATCCTAAAAATAAAAATTTAGGTATAGAATTTACAGGTGTTATAAAACAATCTGAAATAGCAGATATATTAGAAAGAGCAAGTTACAAATTATTTCCAGGTGCTTTTCCTGAAACATTTGGTATATCATCTTTAGAGGCAATAGCATATAATACACCTATCATCGGTACACGTTTTGGTGCTTTAGAAGAAACAGCAGTTAGTGAAGCTTGTTATATGATAGACTATGCAATAGAACCAAACTCTTTATTTCCATTTATACCTAAAGAAAGACAAGTAGAAAAATTTGTCCACACCGTAATAATGGCTCACCATAATAGATATTTACACCAACAAAAACAATATGCTTGTAATCAAATTAAAGGAGTTGTTGGTTGGGACTCTGTAGCCTTACAGTGGAAACAACATCTATATAGACAATTAGGAAATTACTTATCAAAAGAAGAATATAGAAAAGTATGTCATATAAATTCTAGAGTTAAAAAAGTTTTTGGTAGAAGATTTACTAATATAGAAGAAAATTATTTACCAAGAAAAGTAGAACAAAAGATAGTTATAATATCTCCTACTTACAACTCTGAAAGATATATTAACAACTGTATTGAATCAGTTGTCTCACAAGATTATGATAACTATGAAATGATTGTAATTGATGACGCTTCTACAGATAACACTTATAACATTGCCAAAAGGTGGGAAAGTGATAAAATAAAGGTGATTCGTAATGAAGAAAATAAAGGCGCTGTTAGAAATCAAATAGAGTCTATAAGAAAATATTGTAAAGAAGATGACATTGTTATGTTTTTAGATGGTGATGATTCTTTTATAAATGATAATGAGATACTTCACTTTTACAATAATCTTTATGACGGTACTACAGAATTTACCTATGGGTCTTGTTACTCAATGGTTGATAGAATACCTTTGATAGCACAAAACTATCCAGAGGAAATAAAACAAAAGAAAGAATATAGAAAATACAAATTTAATTGGAATATGCCATACACACATTTGAGAACATTTAAAGCAGGACTTTTAAATGATATTGATGACAGTAATTTCCAAGACGAAAACAAAAACTGGTACAAAGCCGGTGGAGACGGTTCTATATTTTACTCACTTATAGAACAAGCCGATCCAGACAAGGTAAAAGTTGTATCAGATATAGTCTATAATTATAATGATATAAATCCTTTAAACGATTATAAAATTAACGGTGATGAACAAACAAAAAATGCGAATAGGATAATTAACCAATGAAAAAAATATTAATAGCAATACCAACAAACAAGTATATAGAACCAGAAACATACAAAGCAATATATGATCTTACAGTACCAGAAGGATACAAAGTTGAATTTCAATTTTTCTTTGGTTATCAAGTAGATCAAATTAGAAATTTAATTGCTAAATGGGGAGAACATTATGATTATTTGTTTTCAGTAGACAGTGATATATCTTTTGATAAAGATACACTAGTTAAAATGTTAGCACATGATGTAGATATTGTATCAGGTCTTTATATTCAAAGAATACCAGGAACACACTCATTAGAAATTTATGAAGCCGCTAACAATGGTGGCTCTAGACGTATTCCTTTTGTAAAAGTTAAAGATACTCCGTTTTTAGAAATAGTTGGTTGTGGTATGGGTTGTGCCCTTATTAAAGGAAAAGTATTTAGAGAAGTTGGTTATCCTCAATACACATATCATTCAGCACTTGATCATAACAATACATTATCCGAAGATGTTGACTTTTGTAGAAAAGCAAGAGCAAAAGGTTTTAAAATATGGGCAGATACTACAATACGTTGTAGACACACAGGTAACAGCACATTTGAAGTAGGACAAATTATGGACAATCGTAATATGTTTGAAGAAAAAACACCAGTTGTAAATGATTTAGGCCACGATACAACAACATATGTAACAGAGGTTGAAGGCAAAGGTGTTAAAGATACTAGATTTATTGATAAGACTGCAAAAGATGTTAAGAGAGTATATCCAGGTATTGATCCTAAAACTGGAAAATATGCACTAGAAGTAAATGAAGGAGAAAAATTTACTGGTGATAGTGTAGAGTATACTTCATTAGCAGACGCAGTACAAAGATTAAAAAATCCTATTGGACAAAGTATGGAGATCGGTGTTAGACTAGGTTTAGGAAGTAAAACTATTATAGACGCATATAGACATTATCATCCTAAAACTAGTCTTGTTCATTTAGGTGTTGATCCATATGGTAATATTGACTATGCAGCTTCTGATAGTGTATTAGCCAGAAAATTTAACTATGATAATTTAATGAGAAAAACTACATTAATAAATTTTGCTGAAGATTATCCAGAGTTTCATCTTGTAAACCTAGAAGATTCAGAATTTATGAATAGTTTTGCTAATGGTTATCCTGTCTATGATGAATATAAAAGAATGATAGACAAATATGAAATGATACACTTTGACGGTCCACATGATACAAAAAGTGTTTTAAAAGAAGCAGTATTCTTTAATCAAAGAAAAGCAGATCAAACTATATGGGTTTTTGACGATATAAGTGGTTTAAATTGGGCTACTTTAGAAAACTTTCTGACTAAAGCACAGTTTAAACTTGTGACTAAAGGAATGAATAAAGCAATGTTTGAATATCTTGCTTAAAAAGCTCTGACTACAGATGGAGTTACGATAGCAATACCCTCTAATAAACGAGTAACAGTACTATCAGCGTGAGTAGCTACAACGTCAAATACATGACGTCCAGCTGTTAATGCTTTTGTTTGATCGGCAGTTAAACTTATAGTTACCACACCCTCTGTAGGATTTGTTACTGTACAAGTAAATACTACTCTAGGATATGTTGTTGAATATCCTTTAGCAATTTTTGCCACCATTGTGTAACCAGTAAGATCAAAATCTGTACCGTCAGCGTTAGTGACTTCTAAATCGTATGTAAAATTAGACCCTTGGTCTATCGTTAAGTTTGCTATGCCAGCCATACAGTTATTTATATTCGGAAAGTTGCCATTTTAGATAAAATATTGTATACTATATAGTATATAACAATGGCCTAAAAGCGTAGTGGGAAAGTGACGTGAAATTCGTTCAGATTACTTGATACGGTTATACTCCGAATGCCACCTAGGCCATACAACGAGCAAGGAGACTCAACATGATAAGATTAATTCTTATATTAATCTTGGTATGGGCTAATGTTGCCTATTCCAAAGAAGACGATTGTAAATGGGATGATGATATTCCTTGTCTTACAATATATCCAAACATAAACAACTCAAACGCATTAGGTGATAAGATAACACCTACACGTACAATTAAAAAATCTGAAATTGAAAAGTATAATCTAATTGATTTACCTAAAGTATTAAACTATGTTCAAGGTTTAGACATAACTCAATCAGGTCCTACAGGTCAACAATCATCGGTGTTTTTAAGAGGCACTAATTCTAATCACACATTAGTATTATTAAATGGAATACCAATCAATGACTACTCTACACCTACAGGCGCCCACGATGTTGGTCAAGACTTTATGTTTAATGTTGTACAAATAGATGTATACAAAGGGTCACAAGGTGCTCATTGGGGAGCAGACGCTGTTGGTGGTGCAATTAATTTTAGAACAACTGTAGATTATGATAAAAAATTAAGTATTGGTGGTAACGGTAATGATAAAACTATTAGTGGTAATTACTATACTAGATTAAATGACTTTGATATATCTATTTCAGCTGGCGAACATAAGTCACAAAACGTTTCTGCTTTATCAGGCGCTGACGAAAAAGATGGAACAAATAATAAAACAATAGGTGTTAATGTAAGTAAATGGTACGATCTTGTACATTGGCGAACATCTTGGTTTGCAAGAAACACTTTCTCTGATATAGATGGTCATAGTGTTTCTATACAAGACGATAAATGGGCAGATAATACTTTCTTTGCCTTACAAACAGGTATTGATTATTTAAATAACAGTTTAACTTTTCATACACACGAATATGATAGAGACTATGACGACTCTCATTATGAAAGTGAAAACTATACAGTAAGAGGAACACATCAAAAAGAAAAATATGGTTTTGGCTTTGATTACAAACATAATGAATCTTTAGCAAGTCAACATCATAATCTAGGATACTTCTTTAATTTTTCACATAATATATTTTCATATCATCATAGGTTTGATGAAGAACATGAAACATATAAATTAGGTTTCTTTAAAGAGATAGAAGATGGTTTAAGTATAAGTGGTAGTACATCAACAAGTTATAAAGATAAGACAACATGGACTGCTATTGAATATGGAGAATCACAAGAGTTAACATTAACTAAAAATAATTTTGCAACAACTATATTTAAAAATGATATTGGTGATTTAAATACTGACGGTATAGAGTTTAGTTATAATCAAGAAAATTCTAAATTTTTTATTAGTCATTTAAATAGTAAAAAGATTGATGTAGTACAATTAAGAAGACCTAATTGGTCTCTTGGTTTTATGCATACAAAAGAATTAGAAAATAACTTTTCTATAACTACTAATTACAAATATAAAGGCAGACATTTAGATGTACATAATTCTAATTGGTCAACTATAACAATGCCTGAAACACACTTGTTAGATTTAAATCTTGGATATAATTATTATGGTATAGATTTTGGTGTTAGTTTGTTAAATCTGTTTGATGAAAATTATGAATCACCTCATGGGTTTAGTCAAGAAGGAAGAAAGTTTACTTTAGGATTTAATAAATCTTTTTAACTTTGAACGTGTAATTGAGAAGATTTTTTCTTTTTAGGGTGATCAATCCCTCCCAGATCGGAAGAGCAC
>Ga0181422_1000630_pt1 | contig 11429 bp, 18 predicted proteins | sample 45SPOviralmetaG_FD_130147 | JGI IMG/M metagenome (GOLD analysis project Ga0181422, IMG submission 130147) | Marine viral communities from the oligotrophic San Pedro Time Series (SPOT) site, San Pedro Channel, CA, USA - 45 SPOT_SRF_2013-07-18 | ecosystem: Environmental > Aquatic > Marine > Strait...
ATAGTTAGATTTTAATTCATAATTAAATCCCCTAAATTTGGAAAACATATAATTATAAATTCGCCACTTTTAGGGGAGTTGAAATTAATCCTCCTCTTCATCTACAATCATTAATCTATTAAAATTTTTAAAGTATCTTGTATTAAGTGGAAGTTGTAAATTAATAAATAAAAAGTTATGTTTTTTATTAAATACATAATCAAATAATTTTTTTGCTTCTTTTTTATCTAATCCTGTATATTCATCTCTTAATATTTCTTTTTCTGCTTTTGTGCTGTTAAAAAACCATATTTGATTTGCTTGACTTCTAATGGTTAAAGGAATACTTTTTATTTTTTGAGAAACCAACCAAGTTTGAAGACTACTATGCTTACCTAAAATATGCCTACCATTCATTACCATTTTTCTAAAAGTTTTCATCGCTTGTTTTCTTGTATTTAAGAAATTTACAGCGTCATCTAGTATTATAAGAACATGATGTGGTTCATCTTCTTCTCCTAAATCTTTTTCATTTTGTATAATATTCTCTAAAATTTCTTCCAAAGGGTCTTGGTCTAATAATATCTTCTTATCTTCTGGAAGATTTAAACTCATAGTATCGCTTGGCGATATATAATAAACACTATGAAAAACATCATTATATAAATTATCATCTCTTGTTCCCATTAATAATTGCCTTATTAATGAACTTTTACCACTTGCCGGCAGACCTATAATAAGCGATAAGTTTACATAATTTAAAAATTTAGATAAATTTTTAGGTCTATCAGCAGTATCCATTTTAGCACCATTAATTTTTATTTTAGATTCTTTTTCTAATATTTTCATATTAACCTATATATTTATTATATTATTTTTTTGTTTTATTATATTACAAATAACATGTATATTATAAAATTTAGTTTTTCTTTTTTATATTATCTTTTTTATTATTCAAACCATCTAAAATGGCTTTTGTTAATTTTAAATTATTATCTATTGTTTTATTAATTTTATCTTGTGTTTCTAATTTTTTATTATCTTGTGATAAACTTTGATTAGGATTAAATAAAAATTCAATAATTAATATTAAAGTATATGGAACATTATTAAAATCAATTACATTATTATTTCCATCAACCATTTTAATTTCAATTCTCTTTATACTTTCTTGGCTTAATAAATGTTTAAAAGGATTAGAACCTTCATCAAAATATAATATAGAATTAGGTTCTTTATCAATTGGAACTATTAATAATTCGCTTCCATCTTCGCTTGTTGATTGTATATTATCGCCTACTAAATTTGATTTAATATGGATTGAATCAAGTCCATCAGCCATATCAACTATATTTGTTGATACTAATTCTGTTGTTGATGTAAATTCTAAATCTGCACTATCAGTAAAACCCAAAATATTATCAACAGAATTTAATTTATTAGATCCAGTATTAAATTTTAAAATTGTTTTTAATATATTAGTTCCAGAACTAATTAAAAAATGAACTTTTGCTGTTGGTTCATCATATGTTATACTATATTTAAAATTAAATGTTGAACTTGTTTCCATGAGTGTTTTAATTTGTTTTAATAATTGATTAATATTATAATTAGCGTCAGGAATTGTTATTGTGTAATCATTCGTTGTTCCGTCTAGTTGAACTTCTTGAATATCTAATTTATTATTTTTTTGAGTTTCTGATAATGTATAAAATGAAAATGGAATAAATGCTTTTTTTAAATATAATAATATTTTTTCATCTTTTCTTGCTACTATTTCTGTTTCTAATGTAAAAAATTTATGTCCGTCTAATGTACTTATATTTGTTCCTGTTTTACTACTTATTACAATTTCCAAAGGTTGTCTTTGTATATAATTATATTTTTCTTTAAGAACTATATCATTCATTATTATATATATATTATATTTTTTTTACAAAAAAAAACAAGTCCCCTAAAAGTGGCTATTATATAATTATTGATTATCCAAATTTAGGTGATATTTATTCTTCGGTTGGAGGTGTTAATTCCATTCCTGTTCTTAATTCAGCGAGTTCTTGACCTATATTTTCTACTTCCGCATCAAATGCTTCATCTTCTGCTTGAACGAATTCCTGTATATTAGGATCTATCGCTTCTTGTGGCGGTACTCTAAAATAAGAGCTTATTGTTGATTGGTCTGGTGCTAATACTCTCTCATATTTTCCTGTTTCACCATTCCATTTATGATTGCGTGGAGGTCTGCCGGGTGGTCTAGCAAATCTTCCCTCTAAACTAACTCCTCTATGTGCTGATAAATCTGCTGGAACAGGTTGAGGCATGTTTTGTCTATCTACTAATTCATCTCTTAAAGCAGCCTGATTTCTTATAACTTCTCCTAAATCTTGACGAGCATCTCTTTCTCTTCCTGATTCTCTTAATCTTCTTCTTTCTAATCCTCTTGTTTCCGTATTACTTCTAATTTCTTCTCTCATTCTATTTTCTGTTAATCTACTTTCAGTATTACTTCTAATATCTGCTCTCATTCTATCTCTATATAAATCCAAAGTGTCTTCATTTCTGTTTCTTGATGCTTCTTCAAATTCTAATAATCTTCTTGGATCCGCACCAATTCCGGTTGCTGGTTGTTCTTGTAAATCGGCATAACTTTCTTCATAATTTCTTTGAAGTCTATCATTATATCTTTGTTCTTGAAATGGTGTTGGAAGTCTTCTTGTTAATAAACCAGAAGCAGAAACAGCCCCAAGCATAGCTACACCAGCAGTCATTAAACTTGTTGCTCTTGGAATTTCAACACCATAAATTCTATCAGTTAAAGGCATATTAGTTACAACTGGTTCACTAACGGAAATATCAGAAGCGGAAGGAATACTTATTCCAGTTGATAATTCATTAATTATATTTGCAGTATCAAATTCAGTTGTTGGTTCAGGTTCTTCATCTTTATCTTCATCTTCTTTTGGAGGAGGAGGAGGAGGAGTTGGTCTTCTTCTAGTATCACCGCCACCACCACCACCACCGCCCCCCATATCAGGAGGAGGAGGAGGTGGTTGAGTATCGTCATTATTATCATTATTATCATTATTATCCGGAGGAGGTGGTCTTCTAAATTTATCTCTTATTTTACCTATACCATTAAACATAACTTTTCCAAATCCATATACAGATGCTCCTGTACTTACAACTTTTACAAGTTTTTCTAATTTTTCATAACCATCTTCTTTAATATATTCATAAGTAGGCAGAACATACTCTTTATAATGATGTTTAATATTTTCTAATAGTTCTGGTGCTTCTTCTAATACATCTACTAAATCATCAACTCCTACTTTATTTATTCCTTTACCTAATTTATTATATTTACTTTTTAATAATTTATTAAATTTTTTGGCTTGTGCTATATTTTGTTTAAATCTTTTTGCTCTATCACGAAGAGTTATTGTTTCATTACCTTTATTAATAGTTCCATCGGCGTTTAGAGTTGTTGTTGTTCCATAATGATTATCATAAATATCGGGGAATTGTTCTCTTAAATATTCATCTTTTATAAATCCATCTGCTCCTATCCCCTCTGGGTCAACATTAAAATTATCATCTTCTAACATTTGAATATAATCTTCAAATGAAATTGGCTCTATTCCATCCTCTTCATTATCTTCATTCAAAGCATCTAAATCCTGTTCTATAAAATCTTCAAAAGACATGTAAGGCGGAGTCCATAAATCATAAAATTCTCGTGGTGTTAACTTCAATCTTTCAACAGGACCTGTTGGAGGAGAATCTCTTTTTTCTTTTGGATCTCTCTGTTTTGGTTTTTTTAATTTATCAATTTTTTCTTTTTGTTTTTTTGAGGCTTCTTTCTATTTGTCTTCTTTTATTTTTTTTTCTAAATCTTTTAATTTTTTTTCTGCTTCTGTTTCTTTTTTACTTTCTTCTGGTGTAAATCCTGAAAATTCTCTTCCTCCTTGAAATGGAAATGGAACAAATTGCGGTGCCGATTGAGAGGGAGGTTGAGTTATTGTAATAACAGGTGCTCCACCACCTCCGCTTATTTGTGGTTGTGGAGTTGGTTTATCTTTAATTTGCCTTAAACTTTCTTTAATCTCATCTAATTCTTTTGATTTTCCTAGTTTTCTGATTAATAATTTAATTGCTTTTTTTAAATCATTTATAGCATCTAATGTATCTACTTTATCCATAAACTTTTTTTTAACTTTTGAATATTTTTCTTTTGGAAGTTTCTTTTCTTCTGCTTGTAAATATTTAATAGTTAATTTTTTTAAAATCTTTTTTAATTCTGATACATCACCATTAAGATTTTTTGATTTTTCTTTTTTCTCTTTTTTCTTAACCATTTTATATATATAATAAATATAACATAAAAAAAATAATTATTTATTTATTTTATGTTAACTGAATAAATATTATTATAAATTAAAATAATCCTTTAACCGATTGACCTAATTTTGAAGCCTGTTTGAAAGCACCTTTTGCCTGTTTTAATCTTTCTGCTTTTGATAATGTTTGTTTAACTATACCTTGTTTTGGAATGTCTTTTATTGGTTTTAGTTTTAATAATCTTTCATCAAAAACTCCTTTTCTTGCTATATTAGATAAAGCAGATTTTGCTCCTGTCTTTACTGCTTTCTTTCCAATTTTTGAAGCACCTACTTTGGCGACTTGTTTAGCACCTGTTTTTGCTCCTGTTTCTGCTACTTCTTCTACTGCTTGTGCCCCTCCTCCTCCAAATGGAATTAATCCTAATGGAGCAGTCGCTAAATCTATTATAGAATCAGGATCTCCTTGTCTGATTTTTCTCTGCATATCTTTATTAACTGCGAATTTCATTAAAGTTCCGGTTGAAGTCAAAGGAGCTGTTAAAATAGAAGAACCAAAAGAGAGAGGACTAAATCCTCCGGCGTATTTATATAATGGATCATTTCTTTCAACGAAGCGTTGAGGTTCCATGATTATATCCGCTGGTATTTGAAAACCTTTTCTAAATCCTTTATCAAATGCTTTTGGTTCAAATTCTTTCTCTAATGTTTTTTTAGTTACATCAGCAGTTTTTTTTACTCCTTTTACAACTTTTTCAGTTCCTCGCTTTACTCCTTTTTCTACTTTTTTAAATGCTTTTCTAATATTTCCAAATAATCCCATTTTATACTATAATAAAATAAAATAAAATAAAATATTTAATTATATATTAATGAATAAATTTTTAGATAAAGTAATTTATAATAAAGCTAAAAAAAAAGCAGATGAAGTTTATAAAAAACATTCAGCATATAAAAGTATGTTTTTATTAGAAACATATAAAAAATTAGGTGGTAAAATAAATCAAAAATTAAAAAAAAAATCTGGTACTGCTAAATGGAATAAAGAAGAATGGAAAAATTTAACTCCATATATACTTGGAAAAGTAAAATCTATTAAAGATGCTCCTGCTTGTGGAGAACGCCATAAATTACAAGGGAAAAATCCTAGTATATGTAGACCTACAAAAAAAATTAATAAAGAAACACCAACACTCGCCCAAGAATATAATAAAACACAAATTAAAAAAGCATTAGAATTAAAAAAAAAAGGGAAAAGAATATTTTGGAATAAATTATAATTATATAATATATATGGCTTATAATACAGGAATGAATAAAAAGAAAACAACAACTATGAAACCAAGTTTTAAACCTAAAAAGGTTTTATCAGTAAGACAAAAAGAACTAATGAAAACACATTCTAAACACCATACAAAAAAACATTTAGATCTAATGAAAAAATTAATGTTAAAAGGATTTTGTTTTGAACAAGCACACGAACTCGCTAAAAAAGAAGTTGGAAAGTAAAAAACAAACTATGTTATAAATCTAATTATGATAATAAAACTATAAAATGATAATAATTAAGAATAAAAATTAATTTTTATGTTTAAATTTAGTCATATTTAGATTAAAATGCTGTTTTTTTATCATAGTTGGGGTTTTTTTTCTATATTATGACTAAATTTAAACATATTTTGATTTATTTTATAAAATTAAAATGTTTGTTTATATTATAAAGCATGAGTAATGAAAAAGAATATTTGGATATATGCGAAGATTTTAAAAATAGAATGAAAGAAAAAAATGACGAAATTGCTAAATTAAAAAAATTTATAATTTCATTATATGGTTTAGTTAAATATGCTGACGAACATAGCGACCTGCACTTAATAGAATTAACAAGAGGAGTTATATCCATTCAAGTATCAGAATTATTAGATATAGATGTTGAAGATTTACATTATAACTAAATCTATAAATATATTTTTCTTGGTTTTCTTATCATAGAATCAGTATATAAAATTTTTTTATTAGAATCATATTTATAATTTAATTGTTTTAATTTATTTATTAATTTAGGTTTATCTAATTTCCAGATAGGACCTAATTTACTATTAATATCTTTTTTAATTGAAGATAATGCTTTTTTTAATTTTATATTGGATATGTTTTCCATTATATATATTACTTTAACATTTTTTTATTTACTTTTGATATTTTAATTTTTTTTAAAATATTTTCAATTTCTTTCACAGGTAATCCCTTTTTCAATTTATTAAATATTCCAGTAGCTTTTTTCTTTAATCTATTCGGGTCTTGTTTCATAGCCACCATTCCAATTGGTCTGAAAGCTCCAATTTTATCATATTTTTTAGCCATTTTAAAAGCATCATCCATTATTTTATTTTCTACTTTTTTTTTTAATGTAGACATAGTATCATTAGAAGTTGATAGTTTAAAAGCATTTCTTAAAATAGCATTCTTTTTATTTCCTAAATAATAATCTCCAATTTCTTTTTGTAAATTATCTAATGATATTTTCTTTTTCTTTCTTAATTCAGTTAATGATCCGCCAATTGTATTTTTAACATTATCAAATAATCCCATTTATATATTATTTTAAAATATAATAATTTTTATTTATTTATTTTTTATTTATTTATTTTTTATCTAAATCTTTTGATATTTTATTTCCTAAAACAATCCCCCCCGCCGTTCCTCCTAATGCTGTTAATCCACCTAAACCTTTTAATACTAATTCTCCTGTTATATAATTTTTAGCAGTTTCTCTTGCTACATCGTCAGCACCCGATACAGCAGTTCCTAATAATGATTTACTACCTTTAAGAACAGCAGATAAAACTTTTTTCATTAAAGGTCTTTCTGCTTGTGCTCCTGTTTTCAAAGCATTTAGTGCAGATTGTAATTGAGATAAATTTCTTACTCCTTTTGTTGCTTTTGCTAGAACACCTAACTCTTTTAATGCTTGACCTTTTGCTCCTTGTCGTGCTCCGGCAGTATATGAAGCCAGTAAAACATTTTTAATTTGAGAGTTAGTTAACGGCGTATTTAATACACCTCTAACGGCAGAACTTAAAACTTTAACACCTCCTGCTTTTTCTGCGATTTGTCTTGGAATTGTTCGGATTACTCCTTTTACTAATTTAGGAATTCCTCTTGTTGTTCCTTTTATAATTTTTTTTCCGGCATCTCTCACAACTTTTCCTGTAATAATTTTAGGTACTGATTTTACAATACTATCAAATAATCCCATTATATATATTTTATAGTATTATTTTTATTTTATTTTATTTATTTTTTTATTATATTTATATTAAAATTTTTTTCAGTATCAGAAATTGATTCTCTTAATGTTGGTTTATTCCATAAAATATGTTTAGCCCAAAATCCAGCAGTTTCTATTCCTGATTTATTCCAGTTCTCTCTCTTCTTATGTCTACTAATATATAGTTTCTTTTTTTCAGGATTTTTATTTATTGTGAAATCAGTAAATCCTTTTTGCCCGAAATGAACTTTTTTATTATCAATTAGAACCATGTATTTTTTATCTTTTCTAGTTGATTTTTTTAAAATATATTTATTCATCTATACTTTAAAAAAACAAAAAAAAATATAAAGTTGATTATCTATAAAAAATGGGTGGTGGTTTAAGAAAATCTCCTTTTATATGTGAAATTTTTTGCTATAACAGCATCTCCTTTTACTACTGGGATATTTGTCTGGTTTTGTGTAATATAATTTTTTTTAGATCCTATTATTGTTGTTGCTATATCATTTAATCTTAATGCTTGGGGTCTTGTATTGAGAGCGTCTATGTTTGAGTATCCAATCGCCATTATATATTTTATTAATATATTTTAATTTTTTTTATTTATTTTTAATTAAATAATTTATTTAACACTATACATTCTACCATCGGCGGTTACATGAAGCGACATATCAACAGCAGTAAAGAAATCTACACGATGAGCTCCTGTGATTGCTCCTGAAAGTTTTGGGCGGAACGCCATTTGTCCGACAACTGATAAATTAGCACCAGAATAAACAGAAGGATTACTAGAACTATTAAAATCTTCTAATGGTAATGCAGCGACGAATTTTGAGGCGGTGTCTTCTGTTGCCGAATAAAATAAAGTGTTAGTTCCAGATACAGAAACTAATGTATTTCTATTAACAGCACCAATAGCTCCAAGAGCATCTAAAACATTTGAAAAGCCTTGTGCGTAATTAGTATCAGATAGATCTATTGGTTGCGACGGATACTGCTTACCGGAAATTTCCCAAGAATATTGGTCACAGCCACCAGATACACGAGTGCCGATGGAATATTGATTTAATGCTGTTACATTAGTTTCTTTTCTAATACAAGCGAGAATATATTGGGCGGATCTAGGATTAGCACTAAATGGAATATTTTGTAAACCTGAAACACCATTAGCGATTTGTCCTTGATTATGTAAATAAGAAGTTGTGATATAATTTAATCCAGCCATACCTGCTTCTGCGAGTTGAGCCTCAAAATTCATATTGAAAGTTGAAGAAAATCTTACTTGTTTGGCTCGTATCTGTACATCACTTACTTTGTAAGCACCAACTGCATTTGTTGCTGTTGCTATTTTTAAAGCGGTGTTAGGATCTTCTAATTCTAAAATTATTGCTGGGCTCTGTCCTACCAAATAACCTAATGGAAGCATAACGCCAGCATTTGTAATACCGGTCATTAGAGTATCAACAAGAGTTAAAGAACCTCCATCGGCTTCTGTTGTTGCCGCAGAACCATTAATTTCAATAGCAGTATCAGGGTTTCCATCAGTTGAACCACCAGCGAGAATTTGCTGAACTCCTGCTTTATGATTTGCTGAAACCATGTAATCGTCCATAATATTATTTACTAAATTATAATTATTAATATATTCAATCTGTTCTCCTTGACTATTTAAAAAGGTTACGGATTTAATTAAGTTTGATAATTGAGTTTTTACTTTTGTTGTTGTAGCAGAGGCAGAAGAGGTGTTGTGACTTCTATTGGTTAATTTTAAAGAAATAGTTGTATCAGAGAAATCAATCCAAGCTTTATCAGCGACTGGGAGATTAATTCTTACGAATTTATTAGAGGAAGGATTATATTCACTTAATTCAGAACGGAAAATTACGAGTTCTGAATCGGCAGCGGTCGCCTCAACGGGACTATTGGAGAATTTAACTTGATCTGGGTTCATATTTATATTATTATATAATATTTTTTTTTTGAATTTTGTTAATAGTTTTTTAAATTAATGTATATTTTGTAGTTGTTTCTTTTACTTCATCTAAATCTATATTCCATTCTTCAATTTCATTCCAAGAATATAAACCTTTATCATTTTTATATTTAAATTTCATTATTGAATAAAAAAATCTGTTTGCACTTTTTTCAGTTATATTATTATTTAATAATTTTTTTTTAATATTTTTTATAGCATTTGTATTATCAACTATACTAAATAAAAATAAACATTCTAAATCTTTTTTTTCATAACTATAAAAACTTTCATCAGTATCTAATAAAAAAGATTTGAATTTTTTAAATTCTTTATCTAAAACCTTTTTATAATTTTGATTTAAATTTAAATCCATATTAATTAAATTCTATAATTGTTTTTATATATTTTTTATTAAAAAAGAACTTTGATTTAGGTTCTAATTTTCGTTTAGTTTTTGTTGGTTGTTTTTCTTTTCTATAATCTAACATGTATTTTTTCATATATTCATTATATCTTTCTCTATTATATTTTTTCCATTTTATATCATTAGATATTTTAATATATTGTTTTAATTTATCCATATATATCTATACTATATTTTTATTTCCCCTAAAAATGGCGAATATATTATTATTGATTATCCACTTTTAGGGGACTTCAAAATTCAACTTTAACTTTTCTTGTTTCTTTTTTTAGTTGTTTCTTGGTTAAATGATTACAAGCTTTTTTAATTGCTTTTAAATCTCTTCTAATTCTATCATTTTCCGATTTTTTTATTGGTAATCCGCATATATCTCTACAATATGAATATAAAATATATGGTACTAATTTATTATATGGATATTGATTTTCTAGTAATTCCATTAATCCTAAATAATTCTGTTCTTCTATTAATGATTTTTCCATATATTTTAAATTTTCATTAGGAATATTAAAATTTAGTTTTGAGCCATATAATTCAAAATCTTTTTTTGATAATCCGCATATAATCTCTTCTTCTCCTTGCTCTTTTTCAGGAAAAGGAATTTTTTTTAATAATTCATTTCCTAGTCTAATCTGTTTACTTATTTCAGGATCTAAAAATTGTATTGCTTCATGATAATCTCTATTCATTAATAATTCCATTTATATATATATATAATATTTTAATTTATCGGTAATAAGCACAAAATCTTAAAGTTAAAACATAAAAATTATTATTAGTTATTAAATCAATAACATCATTTGATATTGCTGGTGATAATGTAATTTTTACTTTATCCGGAATACTTGAAATTTGAATAGGTGCTGTTGAATTTTGATATGATAAACCTAAATCAATTGTTCTATTTGTTGCGTGATTAGAACTTACAACGCTTCCAATTATATCACTACTGCCTCCATTAGAGTATCCAGATATAGAATTAGGTTGATAAAAATCTGCTCTTATATTAAAAATTGATGTTGCTAAATCGTCAGTATCTAATACAAAATTATCAACAAATAACTCAATATATTCATAATTACTCTGTTTTCCATTAAATTTTAAATTAAATATTGGTTCTGATATTGTTCCACCATTTCTTAAATCATTTGAATTTGTTAGAACTGCTCTAAAAGTGTCTTTTTTCATATCCATTAAATTATGCATTATATATTTATATTATATTTTATTTTTAAAAATTAATATTAAATTTATATTATTATTATTTCATCCACAATAGTAAACACATCCTATCAATTTATTTTCATTACCAGTAAAATTATAATCCTGTGTTGCTTTTCCTATTGTATAATTCATAATAAAATCTGTATCCTGTTTCATAGCAATTCCAGTAGTAGAAGAAGAACATAATAAATCGCCATTCTCAATATCTCCATTTTC
>Ga0181422_1000632_pt1 | contig 11416 bp, 10 predicted proteins | sample 45SPOviralmetaG_FD_130147 | JGI IMG/M metagenome (GOLD analysis project Ga0181422, IMG submission 130147) | Marine viral communities from the oligotrophic San Pedro Time Series (SPOT) site, San Pedro Channel, CA, USA - 45 SPOT_SRF_2013-07-18 | ecosystem: Environmental > Aquatic > Marine > Strait...
GGAAAAGGTAAGAAAGGTAAGGGCGGAAAAGGTAAGAAGGGCGGTAAAGGTAAAGGTAAAGGCGGAAAGAGCGGTAAAGGCGGCGGAGCTGGAACTCCTCAGCCTAAAGCTCAGGTCAGACAAGCTAGCAGGAAAGAGCAACAGCAGGCTATGCGGAAACGGCTCGGTGAGTTACAAAAATCCCTTCGTTCCATCAAAAACCCAGAAACCCGGAAGTTACTTGAGAACCAAATCTCCGAGCTAATCAAAGGCGTCGCTGAAATCAGTAAGAACGCAGACGCTGCAAAGACTCCTGAAGGTGGAGCACCCGCACAACCAGCACCACCCAAGAAAGAGTCCTGAGGGTAAAATCTTTTTGATAACCCACTCTATTTACCAATGGCCGGCGGAGACTTTTCACAAGAAGCATACGAACAACTCAGGGAAGCGTACGATAAAGAGTCGCAAGACCAACGTACCGAAGAAGAGAAAGGGCATGACATTATGGGACTTAACTTAGGTCTCGAGACTGCTCCTATTGATTCCCCTTGGGCTGATAAGATCGACAACTGGGAGTATCCTAACGGTAAGTCTCAGTACCTTGACGAACACCAAGACCCTGCAGAGATTTTGCAGTTGATGCGTGACGCCGCTCAAGAGAGGATTGATGCTAAGTCTGAACCTGAACCTGAAGAGGAAGAGGAAGAGGAAGAGGAAGTGTCTGCCGAAGTAGAAGAGGTAGAAGAGGAAGAGGAAGAAGATGTAGAAGAGACCGAGGACTCAGAGGAAACTGACGAGGACGAGGACGAGGAAGAAGAAGTCGAAGAGACTGTAGAACCTGATGAGATCGCTTCTCAGATCGCTGAGCTTCGTGCTGAACTCGAACAAATGAATTTTGTGCCTGGTGTTGCCAATGATGAATCTTGAAGACTCTTATGCGGGCAATGGTGCCCGTTTGAATACCAACAAAAAGCGTAGAGCTCGTAAGGAGATGCTAGTCACATCTCGCGACAGCTATATGTCGGGTGAAGATGCCATGCAAGAAATCTTCGCACGGAAACGACAGCGGTCTGGCGAATTTCGTGAGATCAAAATGGCAGACTATAGAGACCGCATGGGCCTCTCATTCTCTGAGTGTGAGGAGTACGGATTTGCTGACGCTGAACTGCGTCAAAAGATCAAAGACGGCGACATCAAAGGCGGTTTTGCCGGTGATGACATGTCGTTCCCCATCTGGTCACCTGAGAGCGTCAAGGACGCCTGGATGTCTGTCGGACGTTCAAATCAAAACACTGAAAAACTACAAAAGAACATTATTCGCTTAGCCCAACGGCATAACTGGACAAACGGACTACCTGACTCAGTTCTAAAAAGAATGAAGAAAGGCGGTTCCGGTCTACCTGAATAAGTTTATTTAGACCAAAGATGGAGCTCATCCTTGCTATAGTAGGACCCGTCGCCGGAGCGATGTTTGGACTTGGTACTTTTGTAGTACGAAGACAAGTCGTGGAAACTGACAAAAAACTTCAGTCAATCGCCGAGAATGTAGAAGTCATTTCCCATCAAGTGACATCTATATTAGTCTCAATGCCAACCAACTACGTCTCTAAAGACGATCACTATCGCCACATCGCTGAGGAAGAACGGTGGCAAAAGGAAGTTCTTCAGCAAGTACACCAAATACGAGACGAGCTGAGTTCAGTTCGTATCAACGTTAATCAAATCCCACACTAAGCTATGAAAGGTTGTGATTGCCAAGGCTGCCCCAAGTGCGAAGCCAAACAAAAGATGATGGCCATGGGCTATTCAGAAGCCGCTGTTGATGCAGTGATTGAAGATTTCGCTGAGAAGTTTGGCGAGAAGAAAGGGCTATGGGCTAATATCCACGCCAAGAGAAAAAGAATCAAAGCGGGTTCAGGCGAGCGGATGCGCAAGCCTGGTAGCAAAGGAGCACCGAGTGCCGGTGACTTAAAAGACGCCGGAGATGACGACAAGTAAGCGCACTTTTATGGAGACACCACATAATGAAGACTAAGGAGCTATTAAAAAGAGCACTTAGGAACCCAGACCTATTCACAGAAGCAGAGCTGAAATACTTCCGCATGGTTCAAGAGAGAAGGAAGGCTGCTAAGAAAGCAGAGAAGATGAAATACAAAGAAAACGAGTCCGACTACCTAAAATAACCAGTCCTACGCTGGTTCCCGTTCTTTAACAACACCATGGCACAACGCATTCAGCAGAAAAGGTCTTCCATTGCTGGAAAGAGACCTGACAGTTCATACCTCGAACCAGGCGAATTAGCACTCAACACTAACGCCGATGACCCTGGGGTCTACTTCGAAGTCAATGACGGAAGTGTTGTCAAAGCGGGACCGACTTATATTGGTGAGACTGAACCTCCTACCAACATCGCCTATGGACAAGGTGAGACTTGGTATGACTTAGGTAACGGAACATTCAATGTCTACTCTGCTGCTTCTGAGGAGTGGCTTCAGGCATACTCCGCACCGTATGGCGGCTCCATGCGCCTGCTGTATGTCGGTACGCAGTTCCCTGAGGCTTCTGACGACCTATCAAATGATGGTGTTGCTCGTCCGTTCTCCACACTGAACCGAGCGTGTATCGAAATCGCTCGTCGTTCTATCCTGCAGAACCGCAAGGACGACACATTTGCAGAGCAGTTCATCATCATGCTGCTGCCTGGCACAAATATTGTCTACAACGACCCTGGACTGTCTAAGTCCGACTTCGAGAACGATATTCCCAACTTCACAGAGAACCAGGTACTCACGCCCGAGACTATCCGTGCATTCAACCCTGAGACCGGAGGTCTGATCCTCCCTCGTGGTGCGTCGATTACCAGTTTCGACACACGGAAGACCCTCATCCGTCCTACGTACTATCCGTCCTGGAGTCGTTTCGACTACACTGAGTACCCTGACACACTAGAACCACGCTCTAACATCCTGAAGTGGACCGGTGGTTCGTCAGTCAGTCAAGTCACTTTCCGTGACAAACGGTCCTTAGTTTCTGTCACAGCAATCACAGGAGACGCGGACCAACCCGCAGTGCTTCGCTCACTGCTTCCACATGGCTTCCGTTCGTATATCTCCTATGTAAACTCCGACAAAGAGATCGCATATATTGGTGACGAAGTCCAACTCAACTACCCCGACCAAGTTGCACGAACGTACGAAGGGAACAACACAGTCGCAGAAGGAGCATACTGGGTTGAACCGCTTAGCGCAACCACCTTCCGACTGCTAGATGCTGTTACCAAGATGCCAGTCTTGCGTAACCAACTCCCGTTTGCACCAGACCCTGGGACGCAGCCACAGGAGTTCCTTGATCTCACTTACAAGAACACGACACACCACAGGCTGAGTGCGATTGGATTCGCCACTGAGCTTGAACTACAAAGGTTCTATTCCAAGGTTCAAAGAGCTTACTCCGAAATTTACTTCGGCGGTCGGGTCAACGATGCTAACGTGGCCTCATCTGAGATTAACATCGTCATCCCTCAGCCCGAAGTTGCCAGCCCGGAACTGAACGACGTAACCAATACTGCCCCACGGATCTACCACTGCGAACTGCGTACCAACTTCGGTATGGACGGTTTGACCTGTGACGGGTCCCTGGTTGGTGGTACCAAGTCTTCATCAGCCACCGACTTCAAATACCTGTCAGTGCAAAATGACCCAGGTGTCTATGAAGTATACTACGACGACCTGTGGCTGTCACTAAAAGAGGTTACTGCAAGGTCCAACAATATCCCCATTGAGCAAGTCACCGATGAGATGGCTCTCGAGTTCCGTGTGGACAATGTGGAACTTGCTAACCTGCGTAAGTTCTTCCGTACTACTAGTGATATACCTAATGCTAAAGACAAAGTGAGTTCTGGTCTACCCTACGACCTTTCCGATACACGCAACTATTCTCTTCTTGCTACCAATGGCGGGGTGATCCAAGCCACAACTTGCAGCTCGTTGGGTGCTGAGGTTCACTTCTGGTCTCGCAGTGGCGGAAAGATCTTCTCTTCTAACTGCTCAACTGCTCTCGGTGGTCAGTCACTCCGCTCCGAAGGATTTATTGGCATCGGAACTGGTGGCGGTTCAGAAAACCGTGACAAGGGATTCCAGATCAAAGGCATCCGGCGTCCGACTAATGTTCACCAGTCCGAATTGCTAAATTCAGTCAACTATAAGTACCTATACCTGAACGGAAACATTGTAAGTAAGACGGCTACGTCTATCACGATGTCCGAACCTGTTGACATTCGTGCTTTGTTCCCTTACACTCTCCGACCTGGAACTGTAATTTGGGTTGCTGACGTTACATCGAACAGCCTCTTAAAGGCAACTCTAGGGTCAAGTCCCCTTAGTGAAGACAACTTGACTATCACTCTCGAGTCCCTAGACAACGAGATCTTCTCTGCTAACCTCGATGACCTGTCCCCTCCGTTTATCCGTAGGTTTGTTGACCCACGTCCAGAGTCCTACCGTGCGTACTCCTTGTGGATTGAGAACACAACACCAGGGCACCGTCCACCTTCTCCGGGCAGCATGCTTCGCTACGCCGAACTAAGCATGTCGAAAGTCCAACCACTCCTCCGCCCAGGAAAGCAACTTGACCCAGGTCAAAACGGTGGGTGGAACCACATGTTTGCAGTCGAAGAGGCGTTCACTGTCCGTGACGGAAACAACCCCAATGTTGCCTTCCCTCCTTCCAGTGTTCCCAACCCTTCAGACGCGTACTACGTTTCACTACGACTCTGTGACTCGTTCTCTCCTTGGATGGAAGACCTGATGTACGACTCAGGTGCATACTCCACTTACTTACAGAAACCGTACGAAGCCGAGTACTCCGAAGAAAACTCCGTGTACGAAGTTCTCCCCACTGAAGAGTCCTCCGTGTTTGTTCAGTCACGTATTTACGACGTCTGCCAACCAGTGGAGCAGGCGTACCCTGGAGAGTCTCGTTACACCAACATAGAAGACCCGTGTGAAGACAAGTATGTTGAGGGAGACACCTACCTCCGTGGTGTCAGTCCTTCCACTTCCGACTACCTGTCTGCGACAACTATCGACTATGATGACGGGTCCGATAACTTAGGACTGAAAGGCACAGGAGAGTACTCCAACTTTGTCAACCCTGCTTACACTGACCCTTCTTGGTCTCACACTAAGTTGGCAATGAATCGGTTCCTGACCTTACTTGGTTATGAGTCTGACGACATCGACAACATTCTGAAACCGCAGCGGTGGTCACAGCGTTCTTTGCCTGTCAGTTCCTTCCCAGCTCTTGGAGACAAAGGGTACGCGCTGTCTGAAGGCGAATGGCCAATTGAGTTCAACCTCCCGTCTGTGGTCAATGCCTCCGGTCACCAGTGGGAGTCTCCTGGCTACGAAGACTACTCTAAAGGTCTCGAGCGTTACCGCCAAGTCCCTCTGTCGTACCGCATGCGTTTCGACAACGTGCTAGACGAAATCTGGGGCGGCATCGTAATTGCTCAAGGTCTGACAGACAGCGGTGAGTTCGTCGTCAGTCGTCTTGCCAGTGTCGGTTCCGGTGGTCAGTCCACTCGACCTCAACTCAATGTTGGTGACTCCGTGGTCATCACAGACCCAGTCCGTGTGGACAACGGTCCTTACACCCCCTCGGTATTCTGAGGGTAAAATCTGTTTACTTACCTGCCTCGCTAGGCGCTAACCTTCGTCCGGGCGAACTGTACCCGAATTAACATGTCAACGACCAATATCCAGCTGCTCCGCAGTAACATTCTATCCAAGAGACCTGCAGCGTCAGTTCTCCTTGACGGACAAGTCGCAGTAAACTATAACTTCCAAGAACCCGGACTATTCTTCCGGTTGACAAACGGACAACTGACCAAAGTTGGTCCTGTTGCTTACAGCAACGACGGCTCGGTTCCTAACGCAGTTCCAGGTGGCGAGCCTGGTAACGCTGTTGGTGAGCAGTGGTTAGACGCTCGTCTTTCCTACTCCAACCCACTCCTCAAAGTTTACGACGGAACGAACTGGGTTCTTTCCAACGGCTTTGAAGTCAACGACGCCACTGGCGACCTCTCTATTGACCGTGACCTAACGGTCAACCAGCTAAACGCTAAAACTTTAAACTTATTTGAGTCTCTGGTACTATCAGAGGACTTACTTGCTAAAGAAAATTGCGTACAAAACATTGGTGCGGAACAAAAACGTTTCAACCAAGCCTGGTTCTGTCAAGCAGATGTTCTCGGCATCCTCTCTGTTAGCGGAGACATCATTGGAACGGACCTGATCCTAACACAGGACATTGTTGCACGCAAAGCCACTTTAGGTGGTGACCTGAGTGTCGGTTCGAGTCAGTACAACAAATTGTCAGTTGACGGTACACTCGATGTTGTTCATTCCTCTGAACTCAAAGGGGACACAACAATTGGTACCGACTGTGGAAAGACTCTGACAGTCAAAGCCACAAGTACCTTCGACTGCCCTACTACTTTCAAAGAAACAGTTTCTTTTGATCAACAACCTGTATTCCCAGGTGGCGGCTTAGTTGACGCCCTTTTGACTGGCAACACCGTTATTGGTGACGCTTGTGCAACCAGCACTCTGACTATCAAGTCAGCAACCACAGTTGAGTGTACGACAACCTTCGACGAAACAGTCGTGGTGAAAAAAGCAATTTTGCCTATCACCGACTCCACAATTGACCTCGGTTCACCAACTCAGCGTTTCGCTAACATGTATACAGGTGACCTCCACCTCAAGAACGAGCGTGGCGACTGGACTGTGATTGAGGAGGACGAGTTCCTCACACTTAAAAATAACAAAACCGGCAAGACTTTCCGTCTCCTGATGGAAGAAGTCTAAGGGTAAAATTACTTCAAAGACGCTAACCGCTTCACACCTATACTAAAATGGCTGGCATTCAGACTTCCAAAATTACCACCGCGGCATCGGACGATCTAATCCTTGATCCGGCGACTGGTAAAAAGGTCAAAATGACCTCTGTCACCGCTAATGAGGCTGGTGACACCCCTGTTTCCATCAAAACTGATGGAACGGTCGAAAAATTAGACGCTTCAACTCTCACAGAGTTGACCGACACCGAAGCTTCTGACTGGCTTCTTGTTCAAGCAGGTACCGTCCGTTCAGACGCGACTGCTGGTGATACCGTTATTGGTCAAATCTATAAGATTGACGGTGACAACCTTGGTGGTGGTAAACCCGCCGACCCCGATCCCGGTAATGTTGGAGCTGCTCCTAATTTCGAAGGTGGAACAGGAACGATTGACAATCCTTACATCATCACTCCTGCAACATGCCCGCAGCCCGGTGCTTCAGTTGAATCTACTCAATATATTACTATCACCGGTCAAAAGGAAACAGTACCCGTTCCTTTTACCGACCTAAGTCAAGGTTCAGCAAGCCGCTTTAAGCAGCCTGATGGCACGACTGATACCTCTGGTTCTTACGGATTCCGTTTAGAGTACAACGACATCCCTAGCACCGAACTTGGACAAGGTCAAAAGTATGATGGCCTTATTTCTTGCGGAAGGACTACCGTTTATTTTTCTTGGGAAGTAACTCAAGTTGCTAATAAGACAAACTTCGGACCGGCCGCAGCTCCTACGGCTTCTCCTCCGTCCGTTGATTATTCCGCTGATAACAAGTACGGAACTGTCTCTGGAACTTGGGCTGATGGGGACTTGACACTTAATGCTACAAACTTCTTCTTCGCTGTCGACAATGGCGTCCTCGACGGGACATCTAAGAGCGTTTCTGACGGACAACTTGTTTCCATTGCATTTAATCCTGCTTCAGTAAATTCCGCATCAGAAGGTGATACTATCACCGGTTCTCTTGAGTCTACAGACGGAACTTATTACTCTGAGTTCTCGATGGTGAAGAGCATCACTCCCGCTCCATTCACTATCGCCACTCTTTCTGATCAGCCAATTAACACCGAAGCTACAACTGGTAACGAACCAATTAAGGGAATTAACGCCCCCTCTACTGTATCAATCGCAGGTAGCGGATCTAACGGACTGACATCGGCTGGCGTTTCTGTGAATGGTGCTACTGCTGGTTCCAGTTCCACCTATAACCCTGGTGACACTCTACAAGGTTACGGAACAACTGGTGGATCTAACAACACCACTTACCAGGCCACTGTTACTTTAGGCGGATTTAATGCAAGTTGGGATGTCGCCACAACGGACGTTCCTGCATCTATTACTCAGCCTCAAATCACAGCTCCTATTAACGGAGCTGACGGTCTTGATTCCGATATTGTAGTTACCGGCAACGCCTATCAAGGTAATAACGGTGCTGGTGCTCATGCAAATTCCACTTGGGAGCTGTATGAAGGTGGGCCTTCTCACGTCACTTCAACTAAAATTGTGGAGTCCAATGAGTATGGCGGCGGTCCCTTGGTTTTCGAGCAGTCGCCTCCTGCTGATCTTGATGGCCAAATCGTCATGGTCGACAGCGCCACTCCAACGTTTAACCCCGATGGAACTCCTGTTCCTGCTGAGTTCACGCTTCAAACTTCTACTATTTCGCATGTAGACGATAAGGACTATTCAAGTGGTTGGAGTGGCCTTGTTGCTAGACAAGCCTCCTCTTTCGACGGCGTTCTTGACGTTTACGAGACCGACTTTTATACGTCCTGCAGCACCTACAGCAAGACTTTCCAATGGGACGGCAGCATTGCATATACAGACAGTCTCTACTTGGTGGCTTACTGCGGTGATGCCGTAACATCCCGAGCCGGCAACGGTGGAACAGCAAAAATTGTTTGCAACAGTGTAGAAGTTGTTTCGGACTCGACTGGAGGAACCGGGACGGCCCAGAGCGTTCCTATTTACATCGACCTAAAGGCCAAAGGTATTACAAGCCCATTGACCAACATTTCTTGTACAGTTGGAACAGGAAGTAGAAACGTTGCTATCTACGGTATCGTAGCTGATGGAGTTACGGTTGTGGATGGTAAGGTTGTTTCATTCGCGGGGTCCAATCCAGACCTTAAGTACTTCAAGCCAGGCGATGTTGTCCAAAAAGATGCTAATGAACTGACTTCTGTTACTACTGGTTCGTGGGACAGTGGAAGGTGGCCTAGTGATAGTGCCGCGGCTTCGATCAGTTGCAAAACCCTAAATAAGGTTATTAGCGGTATCTACAATCGCCCGATTGATTGTCCCGGTGGAGTAATGAAGATTGAGTGTTATTGTGGTACAACTCGTCAAGCCAGCGTTAAGTTTAACGATGAAAGCGACTCATCCTATAGGCAGTTTGCAATTTCTGGCGGTCAAAGTTGGTCTGCACAAGTGACCGGAGTTCCTGCTCAAGTTTCTTCAATTCACTTTAGATACGACAGCCCTACCGATGCCCTCAAACCAGGCAACATCACGAACTTCTCGTTCGACGGACTGGAAATTCCTCTTCTGTCTAGTAACAACACGGCTGTTCGTTACATGGGCATTGTCGACGGAAACAAGGCCTCTTTGATTGGCGGTCGTTGGACTGGTAGCGACGGATCTGGTTTGTCAAATGAAGCTACGAGTTTCAACTACGGACCAGTTACTGGTTCTGCAACCGTATCTTCCAGAAGCGGAAGCCAAGTTAGCCTTGACGAAGTCTCCGGTAGATTCATTGGTTCAGGAAGTGCTAACTCTTCAGGTGCAAACTTCTATGCCACAACATTCGAAGCTTCTGGTAAACCCCCAGTTCCTCCTTCGAATCCGGGCGCAGAGTATAATTTGGTCTCAGTTCCAAGCGGACAAAAGACCCTGACTTCTATGACGCTGACCGACAGTGAGGTGGAAGCCGACACGACGTACTTCTCCCGAGTAAAGTATGGTGATGGGACCATCGAATCGGCCTTTAGCGAATTCAGTGAGTTTAGTACCGTTAGGGAGTTTGTGCCTGATTTTGGAGGGTCTTTCGGTGGTGGTTACTTCGGTGGACAAGTTAATGTTGGTGGCACAGTTTACAACCTCGTTGTTGCTCCAGCGGCCAGCGGTCAGAATACCAGCATGCAGTACAAAACAGACAGCAACTTTTCTGGAGATGCGACCCTTCAAGAAACTAACTACGGAAAGAGCAACCAAGACGCAGCCTTGGCAGCTACTGCCAGCAACGGTACCTTCCCGGCCTTCGAATGGGCTGATGCGCTTAGCATCGGCGGTTTTACTGACTGGTACATTCCGGCGATTTATGAGTTGATGCCTCTCTATAACAACCTCAAGCCCGGAACAGAGATGACCTCAGGCAACACCCAAAACCTGGGTCAAAACCCAGCTGGTTACAACCCAATTTTGATTCCGCCTTCGACTGGCTACGATTTTGCTGCGGGTGGAAACTGGCCAGTGCCGCAGCAAACTACTCTCACTGACTGGCAAGAAGGCGGCAGTGAAGCCTTTACAATTGGTTTCTACTTCAGCGCATCAACTGGGCGGCAAAACCAAGGTGGGACTATGACTAACTACGGTATAGAGTTCAACCAAGGCAGGCTGCAGGACATTGTCAAGAACCAAAGCCAAAAAGTTAGGGCAATTCGCCGGGTTGCTGCATAATCAATGACAGAAAACATCTTCACTCAAAAATACTGGGTAGTCTACCATAGAGACGACCGTCCTAACGAAGTCTACGACAATGTAGACGACGCCTGGGCGGTCTCCGTCACAGAGACCGAAGCCGGTCGCCCTCAACCTTTTATTCGTACCGTTCAGCCGGTCGCCACTAACACTCAATAATGGCAAATCATCTTTATTACTTGCAATCGGTGGACAAAGCGTTGTCCCCCTACGAAATAAAGCGATCCACAGGTCTTGACCCCGAAACGGTCGGCGTGGTCGCTCTTAACTCCGCCGGAGTTTATCCCATCGTCGATGTCGATAATCCTTATGACATTCGTCTGTATGATGTGACCAAAAGTTACACCATCAATGGCACAAACGCTGACGAGACTTGGTCTAAGACTGACAAAGACCTCGCTACTGCCAAGGAAGCTGCTAAGAAAATAGTGAAAGAAGAAGCTGAAGTTGCTGCTGAAGCAGCTCGAGGTGAGTATGGCGCTGTGGTGTTAATTGCCATTGCTTCGAAAACTTCTGCACAGCGTTCTGCCAACGAAACGGTAGTCATTGACAGTCTGAAAACAACCGCTACAAACCTGTCTAACGACATCATCGCTATTGATGCTGCCACCGACGTCGACGCGATCGACGCCATTGTTAATCCCTAATAACCCACATGTCCTTCACAGTTCAACACATCCGGAGCGACGAAGCCGACAAACGGCCTAAGCCAACGGACCTTGCCGAAGGGCAGCTCGCAGTTAACTACAACAACGCGACCCCAGGCATTTTCTTCAAAACCGAAACCGGCAACTTAGTCAAAGTCGGACCCGTTCGTGTTTCTGAAACCGAGCCCGTCCC
>Ga0181422_1000633_pt1 | contig 11412 bp, 5 predicted proteins | sample 45SPOviralmetaG_FD_130147 | JGI IMG/M metagenome (GOLD analysis project Ga0181422, IMG submission 130147) | Marine viral communities from the oligotrophic San Pedro Time Series (SPOT) site, San Pedro Channel, CA, USA - 45 SPOT_SRF_2013-07-18 | ecosystem: Environmental > Aquatic > Marine > Strait...
GCCTGGATGGATGGACGAGATTATGGATTTGAAAAGGACGTCAACTACGAAGTCTACTACACCAAACTCCGCCTTCAAGGCGCAGGGGCTTGGGACGGTGCTGATCAAGGCCTTTCCACCTACGCCATCAAGAAAATCAACGACACACCAATTTCCACGGTTGAAGGCAAGAACGGCTTGCCCCCAGCCTCCCCTTACGCCGGAAACTCCGTGTTCCCATCGATTCTTACCGACGACCAGAACAACGTCCACATCGCATGGGTCGACTCAGGCAACCTTTCTGCTAATGAAGAGGTTCTCTATGTCCGATTGAATCAAACCGATCTTACGGGAGACGGCTTGACGGCCCTTGACCCGTGGGAAGCGGTTCCTGTGACTTCATGGAATTCGAATAAACTCGGCCCCAATAGCGGACGCCAACCGTCCGTCGGTATGCCTCCAGCCTTTTCCAATGACCTTGGAAGCGGTGCACACATTGCGTGGTCGGATACGAACAAGTGCGGTGACGAGGGTAACAACAACCGGTTCACGATCTGTTATTCCCACGTTCTCACAGGTCAAGTTGATGTTCAATTTGATGAGGGTGAAACCTTCTATCACGTCATTGAACCAGGACAACAGACCATCTACAACTTGACCATGAACAATTCAACGCCCGGTCCAAAAGACTTGGTGGCTGATACGTATGGCTTGAACATCTCAGGTGTGCCCATGAATTGGACAGCGAACCTGTACTTCGCCTCCAACCATTCAAGCATCTTCCCAGATACGCCAATCTTCCTTGAGGGTGGCGAGGATATTCGCTTCTACATGCGAGTTCAGGCTCCTTCCATCTACCAAGCCAATGGCGACGAGCTCGCAGAAATTCGTGTAACGGCAAAGTCGTACAAAGATCCGGCCATTCAAAACGACATCGTCACCCTAACCCTGATGGATGTCGTCCACGGCATTGATCTCGACACGTCCCATAGCATGGCGGACATCGAGCAAGGCGATACGGCCATCTTTTCGATCACCATCACCAACACAGGTAACGTCAACGACGCGTTCATCTTCTGGGATCCGAACAGCCTTGAAGGGCAACAGGAATGGCTGCTACCGTTTGGCTGGCAGGTCAACTTCCCAATTCGTGTTGAGTTGGATCCAGGGCAATCGGTGACAAAGAACCTCGAAGTCTTTGTGCCGACGACCGAAGATCCAGGTCTCTTCGTCATCTATGTAAAGGGATGGTCCGAAGGTGAACCGATCAAGGATGCAGCCTCTCCAACGTTCGATGTCCTTGAGTTGAATGTCTTCGTCTCAATTCGTTCGACGGGTAACATCGTCTTTGCCGCGGATGACCGTTCGTCCCAGGTTAAACCCGGTGAATGCGCTTCCTACAACGTCAACGTCACCAAGAACTTTGACAGCGGAGAACTCGTCTTTGCGACACCAGGGGCACCAGAAGCTAAGCCTGATGGCGTGGCCATGGATGCATGGCGACAGGAGAACTGGGTTGTTCTCGTTGACTTTGCGAATGCTACCGGTTCAGCGGATGCAGGCGATGGCCTTGGCGACCCAATTGCTTGGACCATCCCAGGAACCGCTGAGAAGATTACAAAGCGGATAACCGTTAATGTCTGCGCACCGAACAACGCAACCGCAGGACTTGGTCCGGCGATTACCTTGAAGGGATATTTGGACGGCTACCCAAGAATTTCGGACTCGACCATCCTGTCCACTAACGTTGAGCACGTTTTCGCCCTTGATGCAGGCATTGACCCGGCAATTGGCGAATCAATGAACGTGAATCCTGGTGATAAGATCGCCTTGCCAATCACGGTAACCAACGACGGCAATGGACCCGACCGGTTTGACTTCCGTCTCGCTCGAGTGACCGATGCCTTCGGTGTTGACGTCATCTGGGACATTGAGATTCCTCGTGAAACCCTCCAAGAACTCTCACCAGATACCTATCAGGCGTTCGAAGTGGAGATGAACGTTCCCAACCGCGTGCCAGCAGGCGAGTACACCATCGTGCTCCAAGCCTTCTCCGAAGAAGTCTATCCGGACGCCAGTGGCCGTGAAACACGAATTCGAGACGCTATCGTCTTGGCTGTAACCGTTGATGAATTCCACGACATGCAAATTTCAATGGATCCAAGCGTTGACAATGCGGTGAAGACCTCAGCCCCTGGCCGAGTCGTTCGCTTCACATTCAACGTGACCAACAACGGAAACGTGCCTGATGTTCCAACTCTGAACAACCACACCGCTCAACGCGATGGTGATTCTCTCTTGTGGAACGAATTGCCTGGAATGAGCGTTCTCAGCAGTTGGGATGTCGATTGGTTCATCATGCGTCAAGTCAGCGCTGACCTTGTTATCGAAGAATCTTGCATGACCATGCAGTCAACCGCTTCGTCCTATCCAGAAGACGCCTGTGTCTATCTTGAGGACATCGACGAATGGCGACTTCCAGAGATGGCGCCCTATGAAACCATCACGACCGTTGCTGCTGTGAAGATTGGCACCGACGCTAAACTTGACACACGAAGCATTGGCCTCAAGGTCGTTTCCATGTTTGGCGACATGGAAAACGACGGAGACCACGACGATTCCCCAGCATGGGACGGTGAGAACTTGGACACCAACGAGTTCATTGTCACGCTCCGCCTACGAGCACCAAATCTCGAAATCAAGGAAATCATCATGCCACCATCCACATCAGGTGAAGTCGACTCAACGATCCCTATCGGCATTATCTTGCAAAACACTGGAAACGTCCATGCCACTGATATCGAGATCGTTCTCTGTGAATACGACAAATCCAATGATGCTGACATCATGAAGGAAATCCGCGACAACGGTTGCGAAGAAGATCGTGTGGTCATGCGGCAAGTGGTAGGAGCATTGCTTGCGCCAGACGACACGGAAGATGCCAAGGAGATTGAACTCTACTTGCTCTACCCTGTCTCAGCCGGTAGCAAGGGTGTTTATGTCGTGGTTGACCCAATGAATGAGATCGTCGAATCCGATGAGAAAGACAACGTCAAACCAATTCCTGAAGATTTGGAGTCCAACAGCCCTGTTCTTGACCTTGCTCGTGAAGTTGTGGGCAAGACGGCCCTTCCCTTTGCAGTCATCGTCCTGACCATTGCGCTCTTGGGCGTTGTGTACTTGGTTGGCAAAGGACGCCGAAATGAAGTGACCATGCGATTGGCCGAACAGTCGTCGCTTGTTTCGGTCCTTGCGGACGAGGCTGACAACTGATTTGCTTTGGTGAATTCACTTGGACTTCGGTCCAAGGTACCAGCGGAGCTCAGTGTCTAGCGGCGCAGCGATAACTTGTCCGGACCTGCGTGCGATCTGTTTTTCCAACCTTGAACGGAGGGTGTTGATGACATCGCCCACGTTGCTCTGTCCAACCAATTCTTGTTGGACAAGGGCCGTGAGGTCAAGGCGGTCTCCCGTAGCCTCAACCATGGTTTGGATGATGCTTCGTTCTTCATAGGACTCGAAGTCCGCTTCAACAGCTGCAGACACGCGTTGGCGAACGTGTTGGTGAAGCGAGATCAGGGCGTCCCGTTGTGCGTCCAACTCCTCAAGAACTGAAGCCAGCGTTCTCATGTGCGCCAACCCTTCTGCAACAGCGATTTTTTTACGTCCGCTCAACGATTCAGCCACAGGAATAGAAGCTCGAGGCAGGTTGGTTGACAATCGCATTGGTCCCCCAGCTGGGAGTTTCCGTTCTTCACACCGGAACAGATCGGGCCCAATATCGACATGGATGGACATGGCACGCTCAACAGCGTAAATGGTTCGTGGAGGCCCTCCTTTTTCGGATGGAACCTTGTTCTTTGAGACCATTCCACCCTTTTCAAGTTCCTTGAGATGCTTGACTACAGCGGGTTGACTCACTCCGATTAACTCTGATAGTTGCATGGGGTAGTGCGGTTCTCGTGCCAAGCGCTCCAAGATTTGGCGACGGACTTTGTTTTGCAACAGGTACAGTGCTCGGTCAATGTCGGTCATACTCCTCAACCCGAGGTTTGGTAGTGCCCCCTCCTCTATGAACGCACCGTTGAATTACTGCTCGTCCCAATCTTTCCACGATTCGTTGGATTTTTCGGATTGAGGAACATCCTTGCTACGCTTTGCCGTGAGGGGTTTTGATTGGACGGGCTGAGGCTCGGCGAGTGGCACGCCTTCATCCCAAGAGGTGATGGCCGCTGCGTTAGCTGCATCCTGGATGGTGTCTTCCGCAGTGGTGGATTGATACCGCGCTGTCTTGGTGTGTTCCTGAGCGCCCTCAACATCTCCTCGCATTAACGCATAGACTTGTTCGGTGGTCAGCAGCGCCCCAGAAGCAACATCGTTCAGGCCATCTACAAATTCTTCCGAGGGCTGGTGCTCCGCCGTGTCTGCAAACGGTGGAGCTACGGTCGGCTGGTTTGCTCCCTCATCAGGAGGTTGTGTGAACAACGTTGGATGATCGGGGTTCACATCAGTGATGGGGATTAGCTGCCCTTCTGGGCCAACCATCATGACGCGTGGGGCCCGACTTGGCTTTGAGGCGAGATAGACGGTCAGTGCGATAGGGGTTGTTAGAATGCCCAAGCAACACATGGCGCCACCGAGCATCAACCATGTCGAGGAGAGAAGATCGGATTGAATGGCGTCAACGGAGACTAACCACCCTGTGGCTTCTTCACAACTTGTTTCGCACGTTGTGACCAATGCGTACTTGCTCGTTCCGTTGAGTACCCACGATCCCTGTGCGACGAACGTTTCCCCATCCGCCGCCAACGCTTGCCAGTCGAGCATGCATTTGCTCTCTTCAAGGGCTTCGCCTACCACCGAGGAACCTTCGACACGGTAGAGCTGGACGGTCATTTCAATGTCGTCTGCCTGTTGGTAAAACCGATAACACGTGTCGGTGAGTTCACCGGTTGGAAAAGTGTCAGCTCCAACGTATGGTTGGTCGTGATGCTTTTCCCTCGGATCCATCGTCGTGCTGATGGTCTCCGATTGGCTGACCAACATCACGGTGCCAATTAACACCATGAGGCCACCGGCCACAGCAAGCCTAAGTCCCCATGGAGAACGTTTGGCAGGCTCGGGTGCTTGCATCATTTCTTTCCAGACCCTCTTCCTCCATAAGGCTCGCTGATGAACTCAAGCAAGACCCAAATCATTCAATTTCTCTGGGAGGTAAGTATCGGTGACGAAATCAAGTCCGTATTTGGCCAAGGATTGCTGTTCAGCCTTTTTGCCAAGCTCCAACATCATGTTGATCTGATCTTGCCACCATGCATCGGCGAACCGTGGATCGGAAAGCTCAGCTTTCAGTGCGTCAACGTCACGTGTAGACAGGTCATCGCTTGGGAGGTCGTAGGCTTCAATGTCATCCGATGTGATGCCAAGGTAAGTGGCGGTTGGGGTAGCAAGGTATTCTGAAATGTGCGCGGTCTTGATGGCTCCGTAGGCGATGGAAGCAAAGATTCGGAACGACCACGGGTCGCCGTCAAGGAAGACCACGACGGGCAAGTCCCATTCCTCACTCATTCGCTTCAGGATGCGTCGTGTTGAACGAGCAGGTTGACCTTTGAGGTGGAGAAGGGCACAATTGTACGCCTCATCAAAGCCATTTTCGATCAGCCGGTCAAACATACCACCAGTCTCAATGGCCATGATGAAATTCACATCATGCTCAAGCAACTCGATTTTTTCCTCCTCTACATTGTATGGAACCCCGTATCCGGAGTCGCCTACATCGTCGCGCGCATTGATGCGCATCCATTCTCCACGCCGGTTGCGTTCCTGGAGGGTGATGTTTCCGATCATTCGTGCTCCATCTTCTTCTGGGCGGAGCTTGAAGTCTTCACGGAGGCACTTTGTGACGACTTCCAAATCTTCAGCGAGGTTGTTGGACTCGTTTTGCGACGAGAACTTTCCAAGACCCCAACTTTCTGAGATGTAGTACATCTCTCTGAGGGTCGACGATTTGTTGGTGTTGATCATTTCTTCAATGAATTCCACCACATGAAGGGCCCTCAACAATTGCTTGGCAGAACCGAGGCTTGTAGCGTCTCGAGTTGAACGCTTCTTGCCGTATTTGTAGACCCCCAACGTCTTGTCAAATCCAATGTTGTTTTTGGTTCGGACGGGCAACGTCATTGTGGGGGGCTCGCCTTTGACGATCTTATCGTACATTTCTGCAACGACCTGATGCAGCGCAGTTTTGGTTTCCTCAGGTGTATGGCTGGCGGACATCATTCATCACTCCCGAACCCGATGAGGGTCTGTTGACCTGTGGGCTTTGGCTCCACATCGGCGACTTCAGAGGGAGCTTCTTCTTCCTCTGAATTTTGAGTGGTGGGCTCTTCCTCTTCGGTCTCATCTTCGCCCTCTGCTCTTGCCTCTTGTCGGCGAATTTCTTCCAAGAGTTTTTCATCCATTTTCGAGGCACCAATGACCTCTTGGCTGCCTCGATAAAACACATCGGTTTCTGTCCAATCTCCTTTTTCCAATCCATTAAGGGTATAGGTGATGGTGTAGGTTTCGCCCGGATCAAGGGTTTCAAGTTTCCACGCCCAAACACCTGTGGCTTCCTTTCGCCCGCCAGTAGTGTTGTTTTCCATGCTCGCCCCAGCACTTTCGGGCCATGAGGCGAGGAGGGTGTAGGCTCGAGCGCGCGAAGTGTAGTTGAACAGCTTGATGGCCACATCGGTTGCCTTGGTCTCCTTGTTCCAAGTCGTGGTGCTCTCTGCGATAACGGCCCCCATGATTCTCGTGATTGAGCCGGCCAAATCCGGAACCGGCCGTTTCAAAATGGCCGCTGATTTTTCGGCGATGGCCGGAATGATATCGTTCACCAGTTCGAACTTTTCTTGGACCTTCACCATCTTTTTCTTCTTCTCAAGGTGCTTACGGAGACCTCGTCCCATTTCCAACATGGCCTTTCGAACTTCTTCCATCACCTCGTTATTTTCGGCGAGGGCTTCCTTGGCTTCTGAAGTGAATTGAACGTTCGTGCTGGCCAGATGGACAAGAATGGCTGCAGGTCCTTTCGGGACACCTCGTCCACCTGCTTGGTCCATTCCATATTGTCGCCAATCCACCGATTCGATGGCTTTCGTTAGCAAGCAACCGCCCTGCTGGTACATCAGCGGGACGCGGTTTGCGAATCGGAGCACTTCAACGGGTTTGTCGGCTGCCATACCGTCTCCGAAAATAAGGCCCACTTCCACCTGATACGGGTTGCCTTGAGAGACCGTGGGCGAACGCGTCATGGTGGTGACAAAGCGAGAATCGATGGTCTTCGAGAGTCCTTTTTTGATGAGCAACTCTTCAATGGGCGACAAACAATTGGTTGGTGGGTTGAGCAATTTAACCGGTTTATCGTTCAACAAACGCTCGCCTTGAAAGGCCTCAATAAGCGCACGAATCTGGTCAGGTTTCATCAATTTCGGTTTTGCCTTTTCCAAAACCCCTGCAGCTTCGAGCAGTTGCTTGGCTGCACGGGATGAAACGCCGCTGAAATTCTTGTAAAGAAACGAGGTCATTCGACTGTCCGTCGATTCGGAGCACATCCGTTGCAGGGTTCCGAGATGGATTCCATGGGGGTGCGGCTTGATGCTTTCCACTTTCCGAGGCAGACGTTCCGTGACTCTTGGCCAGTGGTGAACCTCACCGTCTGGGTCAACAAAAGTGATGGCGGCGTGGGGATTCACGATGCTCGTCATACGGAGGTACTGGTAGACGCTCTGCCTCCCTCGCTGGTACTTGGCCTTCATTCGGCAAGTGATTTCTAAACCGTGTTCTTTCAGTGTACCGTCAGAGCCTTCCCATAATTCCCGGCTTTCGCCGGATTTCGTGGCTTTGTTTTTGCGCGTGTCAAGCCCGATATCGACGACGGCTGCTGAGGTTTCTGTCGCAATCTTTGAGCGGACGTGGGTCTTCCGGCCCGTCGTCAATTGACTGTACATGACCACTCCGGTAATTCCGATGCCTTGTTGCCCTCGAGACTGGCGAATAGCGTGGAATCTGGAACCGAATAAGAGTTGGCCGAACACTTTCTCAATGCTGCTCTTAGGGATGCCAGGGCCATTGTCTTCGGTCTTCAGTTCGATGATGTTCTTTTTGTCATCGACCTTGGTGATTTGAACTCGAATATCGGGCAGTATGCGCGCTTCTTCACAAGCGTCAAGTGAATTGTCAACGGATTCTTTGACGGCGGTGATGAGGGAACGGGTGAGGGAATCAAAACCAAGAAAGTGCTTGTTTTTCTCAAAGAATTCTGAAATAGCGACCTGCTTCTGATTTTTTGCCATCCGTTCTGCTGTGCCTGCCATGGGCGTTCACCTCCCTCGGTCCTCCTCCGTCCATTGACGTCGGGCCGACAGATATTCTTCCCGTTCTTTGAAGGATTATAATCTCCACAGGCGAACCGCCATGAAGAAGGGCAAAAAGGGGACATAGAACTGAAATCCGCTAAGCGAACAATTCTGGGTTCCATATGCTGATGTGGCCGGTAAAGGCCGAAGCTGCAACGGTCAAGGGGCTGGCGAGGTAGAGTTTACCTGGCCCACTTCGCCCTTGGAAATTGCGGTTAATGGCCGACACGGTCACTTGGTCGGGGGTGATGGACACTCCGGGGCCTGCTCCAATGCACGCTCCGCACCCCGGGTCGATGAGTTTGACACCGACCTCAAGGAACAGGTCATGCCAACCCATGCGCTCAGCGAGTGCCTTGACTTGGCCCGAACCGTACTGGATGTAGAAATCGACGCCTTCTTTGACGGTGAGCCCTGCTTCCTTGGCCGCTTGGCAAACCTCTGCGTAGTAGGCGATATCATCTTCTTTTCCGGCCGTACATGAGCCGCCGTAAGCGATGTCAACGGGCACCGTTCCGATGTCAACGATGTTGGCGCCGTTGGTCGGATCGCTTGGAATGCCTTCGTCAGGGTTCCCGGGATGAGCAACCATGGGAACGATGGATGAGAGGTCAATGGTGTGGACACCGCCGTCGTAATTCGCACCCTCATCGGGAGCAACCATGCGGGTGCGCTGTTCGGATTCATCAAGGTGGGGCTGCGCCTTGAGCATCCATTCCATCAAGGCATCATCGGCTTCACAGATGCCGGTTCGGCCCGAGCATTCCGTAGCCATGTTGCAGAGCGTTGCCCGTTCATCAATGGAGAGTGAGGTCAGGCCAGGCCCGCCGAATTCCATGCTCCGATTCAGTGTCAGTTCCTCTCGGGCGTGATCGGCTAAGATGGCGAGAATGATGTCTTTGGCCGTGCAACCGTGGTGCAGTTCCCCAACGAGCTCAAACCGGATGGACTCGGGGACCTTAACGAAGGTAAATCCAGCACTTACGAGATTGGCATACTCGGTGGCTCCAACGCCCCACGTCAGGGCGTTTGAGGCCCCACCCATGCAGGTGTGGGAGTCGGTGGCTTGGATGAAATCACCGATTTCGATGAACTCCTCTCGAGCGACTTGATGGCATATTCCGGGCGACACCCCGTCTACAGCTGAATAATCCCGGACGCCAGTGTGCTCTTGGAACGCTACTTGCAAATCCCGCAGGGTCTGTACCTTGTGCATAAAGGGCACAAACTTGGGATTGTGCTGGGCGTATAGCAGGTGGTCCTCAAAAACAGCAAACTTGCCAGGGTTTGGCAGAGCGTAATTCTCTCCGTATTCCTCTTGCAAGAAGGTGTGAACTTGAGCGGTGGTAAACTCGTGAGAGTAGCCTCCCTGCACCTGGGCGATGACGGGGTCCCCTGGTTTGACGCATTGACCGTCCGGCTGTCCGACTAAATTTCGGCTGATGATGTGCTCAGCCATGGTCATTGGTTGTTGAGGAGTGTCAAGTGGCGCAAGGTTGAGTTCGCCTGCTTTGAGTGCTTTTGCGAAGGGGAACAGGCCGCCGTGTTCAACGATGAGTTGAGTGACCGGGTCGTATTGCCCGGTAAATTCCTCGAGCGGTATGGCTTCTTCATTTTGGAGCCGCTTCAGCATGTCATGGCTTCCCATCAATTGGCCGAGGTTGATGTTGTTGCGTTCGTGGATGGGTGCGAATGATGCGGCAATCACGATTCCAATGCCCGCCCAGCGTTCGCATTGGGCAGCGGTCTCTCGGCTGGAGCCTGTCCCTTTTCGTTGCCCCGAGACAATCGCTTCGAAATTTCCGTCCTTGAGGGCATTCTCTCGGAACACCCGAAGGCCGTTGTGCATGAGTCCAGCATAGGCGTTCTTTGCTATTTCCGCAGGGTCGTGGTCGAAACACACCCACGCCGGCGTCATGACGTCGGTGTTGATGTCATCAAGAAGGTCCTCTACGGTGAGGTCCTCCATCCGCAAATCCAGCCCTTCGTAGAGTTGTTGTTTGATGAGACCCAAATCTTTGGTGAGGAAGAGAACGCGTTTCCCCGGGGTGAGGGCGATGTGCTCCGGCGGTTTGTTGCTCCCCATGTCCCCCCCTCAACTCCGTTCAGGGGTTAACCGTTCATAATCGGTTCGGGGATGTTTTTTTTCTTCAGCGGGTGACCTTCGAAGGAGTGTGGAATAAATCGAATCATCAAGTATAAATAGGAATTCCAAAAGGGGTTAAATAGGTTCGCACATCGATGTGAACACGTGTGGGATTGCTATGGATGAACAACAAGTCGAAGATATTGTCAAATGCCCTGAATGTGCAAGTCGCTCTCTCTCCCGAGATGAGACGCGCGGTGAAGTCGTTTGCGACGATTGTGGATTGGTGTTGGAAGACAACGTCATCGACCAAGGGGCTGAATGGCGTGTCTTTTCACCCGAACAAGGCGACCAACGTGCTCGAACTGGTGCACCCATGACCGTCATGCTTCACGACAAGGGATTGTCCACTGACATTGACTGGCAAAACAAGGATTACTCCGGCAAGACGATCAACTCCCGGTACCGCTCCCAATTCTATCGCATGCGAAAGTGGCAGAAGCGCAGCCGCGTGAGCAACGCCACCGAGCGCAATCTTGCCATGGCGCTGGCGGAACTGGACCGCATGGCTAGCCGATTGGAACTGCCAAAGTCGGTTCGTGAAGCCGCTGCTGTGAACTACAAGAAAGCCGTGGACAAGCGTTTGATTCGAGGTCGCTCCATCGAAGGTGTTGCTGCCGCTTCCCTCTATGCAGCCTGCCGCCAGTGTGGTGTGCCCCGTACCCTCGACGAAATTGGACAAGCCTCCCGTACCGGCCGCAAGGAAATTGGACGCACGTACCGATTCATGGTCCGCGAGTTGAAGATGAAAATCATGCCAACTGGCCCAGAAGATTACATCTCTCGTTTCTGCTCGGGACTTGGGCTCGACGCTGATGTTGAAGCGAAGGCTTACGAGCTCATCAAAGCCGCTCAGGAAAAGGAATTGACCAGTGGCCGTGGCCCAAC
>Ga0181422_1000635_pt1 | contig 11401 bp, 20 predicted proteins | sample 45SPOviralmetaG_FD_130147 | JGI IMG/M metagenome (GOLD analysis project Ga0181422, IMG submission 130147) | Marine viral communities from the oligotrophic San Pedro Time Series (SPOT) site, San Pedro Channel, CA, USA - 45 SPOT_SRF_2013-07-18 | ecosystem: Environmental > Aquatic > Marine > Strait...
AAGACTTAAACTGGACACCATTTAATGGCAATGGTAGTGAAGATACAGCAGTTACACCTGCTGAAAGAGCAAATGAATTTAAAGAATACAAATATTCTGTAAAAGATTTACCTGAATTTACAGCGTTTCAAATTAAGATTGTAATGAAAGCTACTAATTCAGCATTAGCACCTAGAATTAAAGACATGAGAGGAATTGCATTGGCTGTATAATGAGTAAGTATTTAAAAGTAGAAGGACATGAAAATCTAGTTAGAGAATCAAGGTCTCATGCTATTATAAATGCAGACAATTCAGGCTATAGCATTTACATGCAAAGAGTTAGAGCTAGAGAAAAACAAGGTGACCAAATTAGAAATGCAGTAAAAGAGATAAATACTTTAAAGACAGAGTTAAGAGAAATAAAAGGTTTATTAAAAAAAGTAGTAGAAAATGGCAGTTAGAAATATAGCAGTAACAGATACAATAGAAAAGTTTAGAACGGAGTTTAATGCTCTAGCTTTAAATGATTTTGGCGATATAGCAAATTTATCTGGTTCAATTAGTTCAACTAATTTAGTTGACGCTATGAATGAAACAATTAGTATTGCTACATCTACTGCTGGTTTTAGAATAGAAGACTCTTCATCATCTCAACAGCTAATTGGTGGTGGTGAAATTTTTAGAATATTAGGTACTTCAAATGAAATTGAAGCAGTTGTAAGTGCAACAGACACATTAACAATTGGTTTACCAAACAATGTAACTATTGGAAATAATTTAACGGTAACAAATAATTTAACGGTATCAAATGATTTAACGGTTTCAGATAGTTTAACGGTTACAAATAATTTAACTACATCTGGTAATTTAACTACATCTGGATTATCTACACTAGGTACAATAGAAATTAATGGTAATACAATTAGGTCAACTGACTCAACTAGAATAAATGTTAATGATGTTTTTAGAGCAAATGAATTAGAAACACAAGATGGTTTATTAAAACTTGATAAGATTGGTGCGTTTCCTAGAATACAATCTACAAAGGCAGATAAAGTTGTAGTTTTTGACGCTATACCTGCTTTTAATGATTCAATTATATTTGAAGGTTCAACTCCAGACACAAACGAATTAACTATCACAGCAACAGACCCAACTGCTGATAGAACAATAACTATACCAGATGTGAGTGGTGCATTTGTAACTACTGGTGATACAGGAACGGTTACAAGCACAATGATACTAAATGGTACAATTTCAAATGATGATATTGCTGATGACCAAATATCAGAAGCTAAAATGGCTGATGACGCAATAGGACAAAATCAATTAAAATCAGTAGTAAATTTACAAATTTTAAATTCATCTGGTACAACATTAAAATCTTTGTTTGCCGCCGGTGCATAAATATGAGAATAGATTATGGCAATAAGAACACCCCTTATAAACGATAGTGGTAACATCAAAGAGATGACCTCAACGCAGGTTAGCGAAATAGTTGACCAAGTTGTTTATCAATATTCATTAAATCCTGGAGTATCATTATCAGTTGTAGGTTCAGGTGGTAATTTATCATCAATATCAGATACAAGATTACAGGCAGGTGCAGCTTCAACAAGTGCTTCGTCATTTCCTAGTGAGGCAACAACAGCAGAGCCTTCAACGGTTACGGTAAACTATCAAAGACTTAATAGTGCAAATGCTTCGTTAACACCAACTGCCGATACAGGTAAAACTTGGCCTGTTTATTATAATTCAACTGGTCACATACAAGCAATGAATTTACAAGATGTTAAAGATACTTTTTTACATCCTGCTATAGATTTATTAACTGCTGCTTCAACAACAACACAACAAGGTGGCACTTATACCATATCAACTTCAACATCATTATCAGGTGCAACAAATGTTTCTGCTACACCGATTTATTCTGACACTAGAGCAGACACATCTGCTTATACAGCAGGTGGTATTGGTGAAACATTAGACCAACCTACGACAATTACAAATTATTATTTGCATAGAATTAACGGGTCAAATACTTCATATACGGTACCTTTTTATATTAATGCTGGAAATAATTTACAAGAATATGACACATCTACTTTTCAAACATTATTACAAGAATGGATTAGATATACAGCTGCTTCATCAACTGATGGTTACGCAATATCATATTCAATAGGTACAAGTGGTTCAGGTAATACTAGAGGTTCTGGTATTGTAGATACTAAATTAAATGGTGCTGGTAATTATCAAACTCGTTTTGTAAATGCTAATGATTACAGAGCACAAGAATTTCCTAACGGTACACCAACAACTATAAATACATATAACTTACGGATTATTAAATCTTAATTATGAAACACAATGAATATATTATTAACAGGCAGTGATGGCTTTGTAGGCTCTCATTTATTTTATCATCTAAAAGAAGAACATAATGTTATTGGTTTTGACATTAAAAGCGGTCAAGACATATTACAAACAGAATTTCCTAAAGACATAGATTTAGTTATACATTTAGCCGGTAAATCAGGTGTTAGAGATAGTCTTGATAAACCTACTGATTATTGGAAAACAAATGTTATTGGTACTCAAAGACTATTTGAACATTATAAAGATACTAGAATTATCTTTGCAAGTTCATCAACAGCACATGAGCCTTGGAAAAATCCTTATGCAATGAGTAAATATAGTATGGAACAATTAAATCATAATAACGCAGTTGCTTTAAGATTTACTACTATATATGGACCTGGTGCAAGAAAGAATATGTTAATACCAAAGATTTTAAGAAATGATGTACAATATTTAAATGTAAATCATATAAGAGATTTTATTCATGTAAATGATATTGTAAATGCAGTTCAAGTTATGATGAATAATACATTTAGAGGTGTTATAGATGTAGGCACAGGCGTAAGTAATAAGTTGGTTGATATTGCAGATTATTTTAAAATAGATTATAAATCTGTAATAGGTGGCGAAACTGAACGAATAGATAATACAGCCGATACATCAATACTAAATAAATTTGGTTGGCGAGCAAAAATAAATTTATATGATTATATTGAAAAAACAAAAAGTGTTAATTAAAGGAGAAAAATATGGCAATATTTAGTGGTAACATTATAGAAGCTTACTACGCTAATTCAGAAAATGATACCATAGAAGTTATCTATAAACAAGGAGAACAAGCTATTAATCATTTTTTAAAAGTTGATTATAATAACCAAGACTTCAAAGACTTAATTGAAGAATATGATACTGACAAAATAGCAGGTTCAACAATTGCTAGAAATAGAAACTATGCTAGACAATTAAGTGAAATGGTAGACGCAGGCATTCGTGCTAAAACTGATAATAAAGTTAAAGTTAAGGTATCTGTTGATGATTTTATAGATAGTATTATAAACTTTAAAAGTGGAGATAAACAATCTGCTGAAACTTTATTTGCTTTAAAAGTTAAAATATTTGAAAACGATAAAGTAAAATCTTGTACAGATAAAGAGTTAAAATCTTCATTAAGAGCTGCAAAAAATCCTGTTGAAATTATTAGTTTGTTTAATAAAATAAATGGTTAATGTATATTGTGTTAAGTGGGGTACAAAATACGATAGAAGTTTTGTTGAAAAATTAAAAACTTCTATTGAAAAACACTTTACAATTGAACATAAATTTAATTGTTTTACAGACAGACCTGAAAAAGATTATGATATACCTATCACCAATCCCGAGTTGAGAGGTGTATGGCACAAACTGGCATTATTTCAATTTACAGGAAAAAATTTATTTTTTGATTTAGATATAAAAATAAATGATAATATAGATTTTTTAACAGATGAATGGAAAACATTTACCTGTGTAGATAGCACACCTTGGAAAAAACACAAACTTAAAACATTAGCAATTAATAATGATACATTAATTAATACTTCAATAATGAGGTGGACTGATAATAAAAAAATATTTGATAGATTTTTAAAACATAGAGATTTATATTTGAGATTATACACAGGTATAGATAGATTTATATGGAATGAAGGCGTTACTCACACAACATTTAAGGGTAGTGCTATATCTAGTTGGATGGAAGGCATAGAGAATAATACAATAGTTCTTTATAACGGAAGATATGTTTGATTATAATACAATTGAAATAATAAAAAAGATATTAAAAGATTATCCTAATAGACTTGTTGATGTTTTAAACTCACTAGGAGAAAGACAACAATTAAGTAAAGACTGGCTAGTTGAAAAATTAAATGCATATAAACACCCTTTTCGTAATAAGATGAAAAGTGATAGTTTATCAATTATAATATTGTGTAGTTGGTATGGATTATTAGCTTACAAATTAATTGAAAAATTTAAATTGAAAAAAATTAATAGAATACATTGTGTTGATTATGACCCTAAAGTAAAAAGAATAGCTAATAGATTGTATAGAAAAATAGACAATGAAAATTTGAAAAATGGCGTATTAACATTAATAAAACATTGGGAGCGTGATATTGTTGATGTGCCTGAAAAAGAATTAAAAAATTCTGAAATATTAATTAATACCTCTTGTGAACATTTAAATCAACAAACTATATACGACATTATAGATAAAACAGACAGAGGTACTTTAATTGTTTTACAAAGTAATAATTATCATAAAATACAAGAACATATTAATACCGTCAAGGATTTACAAGAGTTTGTATCACAATATCAATCAAGATTAATAAATATTGAAATGCACGAAAAAGATTTTTTAGAATACAAAAGATTTATGATATTAGGTCTAAAAAGATGATAGAAGATATTTTAAAAAAAAGGTCTAATATATCATTTTTTAGAGAAGATAAAATACCAGAAAAGTCTTTAATAGATGATATTCTTAAAAAAGCACACACACTCACACCTCATAAAAATAATTTTTATAATTATGAAATAGAAATTTATGGTCCAGAACATGTTGAAGAAAAAAAATACACAGCATTAGCTACGGTCTGTTCATATTCTAAAGAAAAATATTCAAATCCAAATGCCACACCTGAAGATTTTAAAGAATTAGAAAAACTTTATAATATGTGGTTAGAATGCCATAAAGAGATAAAAACAAGTAAACAATTTTATGACATGAGAAAAAAAGTTTCAAATACACATTTTAATAATCAAGTAAGAGCACCGTATTTACTAGTTTATACAAAAAGAGATAAATTATTAACAGAATCACAAAAAAAATCTGAATATTATAAAAAAGGTAAATTAAATGAAGTATTTAATGTCAATGCGAATTCAAGAAGTAATATGTGGTTGATACAAGCAGGTATGCACAGCATGATTACGGCAGCATTAGCCGTAGAAAAAGGATTAAGTGCTTCTTTCTGTAAATGTTTTTTTTATAATACAAACATACACTCAAATATTTTAAGAAAAGCTGCAGAAAAATCAAGCAATATTGCTTTTATACTTGGCATAGGATACAAAGATGATAGTAAATATCATTATTCTAGCATGGTGCCTAAAGCAGAATATGATGAGATAGTTATATGGCGATGAAAATAATAGCAATCAGAATAGGCAATAGATATGGACCTGAATATGAAAAATATTTAGAAGAAAAACTACCTGAATATGAGTTTATATGGATAAGAAAACCTATAAGAGAAGATGTATTATTACAATGGAATAAAATGTATGGAATGTCTTTAGATATAGACGAGCCTGTCGTGGTAATGGACATTGATGTATTATTAACAAACAACTATAAAGATTTATTTGAATATCCTATAAAACGAGGCCAGTTTGTATCTATACCAGGTTGGTGGCGTGATACAGATAATAAAAGATATAAAATAAACGGTGGTTTTTTTAAATACTACCCTAAAGATTGTAAATATATCTATAATAAGTTTATGTCAGATGTTGATTTGTGGCAAAACTTTTATATCAAAAGAGGTATAGCAAAAGGACCTGTAAACGGCGAACAATATTTTGTTGAAGACAATGTAAATGAAGAATTAGAGTTAATTACCGTACCTGAAAGTTGGGTATGTAGATGGTGTGCTAAACAAGATATAGGTGTTAAAGATTTTGATTTAACAAAATGGAAAATTAAGACTACTCAATTATATAATCAAGTAACAGGTAATGATTATGTTTATCTAGGTGGTGAATTTCATCCTGATATAAAGATGGTACATTTTACTCACTCTACAAATAAACCACACGATTGGGAAGATTATGCGTCATTTGTATAATACATTTATTAACAGAAAAAATGTAAATTTAGATATTAGTAATAAGTGTACTTTAGAGTGTATTGCTTGCTCTAGGCAATCTAATAGATTTGAAGGTAGTCCTATACCTGGTTACGATACTTCTATTTCTCAATGGACAAAATTATGTAAACACTTTAAACATTTGTGTTTATGCGGCCAAATATCCGATCCTATATTTAATCCTAATTTAATTAAATTTGTTGAAATTGCAAAAGAACATAAAATACATTATCTATCTATTCATACAGCTGCAACTGCTAAACATAGAAAGTTTGATTGGTATAAAAAAGTAAACGAAATTTATCCTAAAGCAATTCATTGGAAGTTTGGCTTAGATGGATTTTCAGATGTAAGTCATATATATCGGACTAATCAAGATTCAGAATTTTTATTTAATACTATGGTAAAATTAAAAGAATTAGGTGCTAATGTAGAATGGCAATTTATAATATTTTCTTTTAATGAACATCAATTAGAAGACGCAAAAAAATTTTGTAAAGATAAAAAGATTAAATTATTATTTAAAAAATCATCTAGGTTTCATTATATGGAGGCTGGAGTTCCTAAAAATAAGGAAAATTATGTCCAACCAAAATAAAATACCTAAAATATCTGATAGTGATTCTTATAAAAAGAAAATAGATAAAATAATACCTAAATGTGTCAAAGGTGATAGAGTTACTATGGGTCATAGTGCTTTAGGTTTTTTATTACCTTGTTGTTGGTGTGATGGTAAAGCATTTCAAAGAAGAGAATTAACAAAAGAACACGAAGCATTATATAGTGACCATTTACATTTAGATAATGTAAAAGATATAAAGGAAATTACTCACTCTAAAGAATGGAAAGCGTTTTGGGATATTATGTTTGATGACCCTAATAATGCTGCTTTTCCTTGTAAAACAAAATGTGGTGTTGTAGGTGATGATTTAAGAAATTGGTCTAAACAAGAAGAATATCATTATGATTTGCCAGGTCAACCCGTAACTAAAAAAGATAACAACAAAGGCTATGTAGGATCATAAATAGTAGTATGAGTTATATAAGATACATAAAACAAACTAGACTTAATACCGATATTGCTTTCTTCAGTCCTACTGCTGAAGTTGTAGCTAAAATGGATGAATATAAATCAGCAGGTAAAATTGAAAGCTATAATTTAGAAACTATTAGTTCAAATCAATTAAACAAAGAAATTAAAATAACATTTGATAATGAAACTAGTTTTAATGAGTTTGTAAATGAAGATTTAATTATTGAGAGTAAATTAGCCAGACAAACACATTGTACTAATAGTTCTATATCCTATTCATTAGAGGAAGAATAAAATAGTATGACAGCTTTTGTTATGCTATTAATGGGCTTTATCTGGTATCAGATTATTGCAATGTTTGGTTTATCAATAGGTCTACATAGACACTTTGCACATAATCAATTCAAAACATCTAAACTATTTGAATCAATATCTTTGTTTCTAGCAATGTTGGCATTTTCTAGGTCACCATTGAGTTGGATAGGTGCTCATAGAATACATCACAGATTTTCAGATACAGAAAAAGACCCACACTCTCCTACACACAAGGGATTTTGGAATGTTCTTTTTAATAACTGGCAAGTTAAAAAAATAGATAGGCCTTATGTAAGAGATTTGTATAAAAATCCTAGAATTATGTTTTTTCATAAGCATTGGTTGAAATTACATATTACAACAGCAATCATAACTTTACTAATAAGTTTTAAAGTGTTTTTTATATTTGTTCTTTCACCATTAGTTTTAGGTTTTATTAGTTATGGTATCTTTAATGCTTTTGGACATAAAGATAATAAAGCAGTTACAAATTATTTTATAAACTTATTATCTGCTGGTGAAGGACATCACAATATACACCACGCAAATCCAAAACAAATTAAATTAAGTGATTACGATATTTCAGGATGGATAATTGAGAGATGTTTAAAATAATAGAAGACAAACCACCTCAATGGTTGTTAGATAATATTGCTAGTAGTACAGATAAATTAAAATCAAACTATACATTAGAACGATTAAAATTAGAACAAATGATTTGTTTTTGTATGTTATATGAAGATGATAAAATAGTAGGGTTTAGTGGTTTACAAAAATTTGAAGACAATACGGCTAGAGTAAATAGTAGATGTTATATAACACCTGAATATAGACAATACAAAGTAAGAAGTGAAAGAATAAGATACCCTTGGAAATATCTTGCACCATATCAAATTAAAGTTGCAGAAAAATTAGGTTATACAAAATTGTTTTGGTCTACTGAATTATATAAACGACCAGAAAAGACTATGAATTTAACTATTGAATATGCCTCTCAATATATACCTAAAGGCTGGCAATATAAAAGATTAGGTCATAAAGTTATTAACGGAGTTAAACAAGAAGTATGCGAGATATTGAAATCATAGATGATATAAAAAGTTTAGATGACGCTAAACAATACATGTCAAAGTATGGCATAGTCAAAGATATGATTGACTTACCTGAAATTACATCTAAAGAAACTGAAGATATTCCTAATCAACTATGGCACCAAGATGGTTTACAAACTGAAAATCAACCTAACTATCAGGCATTATATTGTAAGATAGCTTCAAGTAATTGTCCTAGTACACAATATATTTCAACTAGAATATCAGATGATTTAGGTAAAAAATATGAGGGTCTTAAATGTAAGTTTAATTTTAAAAAACCTATTGATGAAGGTAGATTTTATAAGTTTGATAGTAAATTGGACCAAAGATTATATTTAAGAAGAATATATAAAGGTGAAAAAGATATTGTAGGTAAAGATGAACAAGGTTATTTTACGAGATGGAATGAGATGGCTGTATTAGATGAAGATGTATATAATGAATTAGAAAATGCTGTAATGTCAAATAAGATTGAAGAAATAGAATGGAAAACAAACAGATTAGTAATTGCAAATAACTTTACATTACTACATAGAAGAACACCATTTAAAAATGCTACAGGAGAAAGAATTATATGTCGGGCATATGTCCAGTAACTTTTCTTAATTTAGAACATCTTATAGATAGAGATGGATTAAAAATGGATATGAATGCTCAAACTTTTATTCCCTTTTCATCTTCATATGCAAGCCAAGGTTTTTTTAAACATGCTCCTTTTTGGGAACAAGCGAGAGTTGACCATTTACTTAAACATGAAGTACCGTTTGTATCTAAAATAAATGAGTTAATAAAAGCTAGACCTAGATTTTACAAACAACATGCTAATCATAAAGTGCCAGCACACAAAGACATTGACACTCTTTGTTGTGTAAATATTTTAATTACTAAAAATAATGCACCTGTACATTTTGAAGATTGGGGAGATTACACTTATCATTGTGCTTTATTAAATGTAACTCACAGACACAAAGTTGACCCTTGGCCTGAAGAAAGACATTTATTAAAGTTAAGTATATTTGATAGAACCTATGAACAAGTAAGAGAAGAATTAAAAGATTATATTTCACCTCAACAAGGATTTGTTCAACAATGATAGCTCATTTAAATTATCAGATAGATAAAGAACACTATAAAAAAATATTTTTTGATAGATATGACACAGGTGGTTGGCACAAAGAAGGAGATGTAGTTTTAGATTATTGGTGGAAAGTTTTTAATATAGATGATGAAGTAATGCCTATAACTAAAGATTTAGGTATAGAAGACCTGGTAACTAAACCAAGATTTTCATATCAGTTTCCTAATTCTACTTTACCAGAACATATTGACCAAGATAGAATTATAGGTATAAATCTAAATTTAATGCCTGATTTACCTAGTATTACAATTGATGACAAATCATTTGAATATGAAAATTGCCTTGTTGATGTAGGGTCTAAAATACATTGTGTCAAGGCTGATAAGAATCCTAGACTAGTTTTAAAATATGCCATACGAAGTAATTGGAATGAAATATACAAAAGATTAGACAAAAGAGGATTAATAAATCATATCAAAACTATACAAAGCAATCCTTATTATCTAAAATATAATTCTGAATTGACAGAAAACGACCAAAAATATGTTAGAAATCAAGGATCCATTGTTAAAAATGATTATAAATATAACCATATAAGGAGATAATTATGAGTGTGATAATTGATGGCAAGACTTATGATGAAACTAAATTTAGTCCTGAATTACAGAATTACTTGACGGTAAGACAAGAAATACAGGTATCTAAAATTAGACATAATATTGAGCTTGAAAAAATTGATGTTTTGACAAAACATTATAATACAAAAATTGCAGAATTAGTAAAAAAAGAAGTACCAGAAGAGAAATAAAAAATGGCCGCTATAGCTAACCTAACTTTAGACCAAGGCGCTACATTCAATTCGGATGTTACCGTCAAAGACGCAAACGGAAACGCATTTAACCTCACAGGTTATTCAGCGTCTGCCAAAATGGCCAAGGGTTACTCATCTACAAGAACAAGAACAACAATTACTTGTACCGTAAATGGTGACCCCACAACAGGTATCGTAACAATGTCTTTAACAGCAGACCAGACAGGTGCTCTTGAAGAAGGCAGATATGTTTACGATTTAGAAATTTTACAGACTTCATCAAGTACAATTACTAGGGTTATTGAGGGTATTATCACCGTCAGACCACAAGTAACTCTCTAATTCACAATTTTTTTATTATAAATATACAAAAGGAGAGAGTATATGGCAGACAATATTACAGCTACCGTAGGACAAAGTAATAGTACAACAGCAAATATAAATGTAAATACTTCGTCTGGACCACAAACGGTATCAGTCGCTTTGCCTTCAGCTCAGGCTGCTCAAAATAGTTCTCTTCAACTTAAATTATTAGGTGATGTTGACACTACTTCCTTAAATGATGGAGCAATATTACAATACAGGTCAAGTGATGGTAAGTTTGTAACAAGAACAGAAATAGTTACAACTACTGGTACATTGACACTTAACGCAGGAGCTTTTTAATAAATGGCAACGGTGATACAGATAAAAAGAAGTTCGGGAACAACAGCACCGGCAACATTAAAATTAGGTGAAATAGCTTATACTCATGGAGCAGGTACACAAGGAAATTTAGGTGATAGATTATTTATTGGTGAGGGTGGTGTTGACG
>Ga0181422_1000637_pt1 | contig 11396 bp, 11 predicted proteins | sample 45SPOviralmetaG_FD_130147 | JGI IMG/M metagenome (GOLD analysis project Ga0181422, IMG submission 130147) | Marine viral communities from the oligotrophic San Pedro Time Series (SPOT) site, San Pedro Channel, CA, USA - 45 SPOT_SRF_2013-07-18 | ecosystem: Environmental > Aquatic > Marine > Strait...
CCTATTGCCCTTTTAAATTCAATTCATTTTGGATCACCTCTTCACCCTAAAACAAAAAGTTTATTGAACGGTGTAGTTTCAGGTATTGGCGGTTATGGAAATTGTATAGGAATTCCTACAGTGGCAGGTGAAACTAAGTTTGATAAAACTTATAATGAAAATAACTTAGTTAATGCAATGGCAGTTGGTCATGCCAACAAAGATAAAATTTTTTATTCAAAAGCAAAAGGAATAAATAAATCAGTAGTTTATGTTGGTTCAAAGACTGGTCGAGATGGAATACATGGTGCATCTATGGCATCTGCCGAGTTTGATGAAAACTCAGAAGACAAAAAACCAACAGTTCAAGTTGGAGATCCGTTTACAGAAAAATTATTAATGGAAGCATGTTTAGAATTAATGAAAGATAATTCTATTATTTCAATACAAGATATGGGTGCCGCTGGATTAACTTCCTCAAGTGTAGAAATGGCATCGAAAGGCTCACTGGGAATTGAGTTAGATTTAGAAAAAATTCCTTGTAGAGAAGAAAATATGACACCTTATGAAATGATGCTTTCTGAAAGTCAAGAACGGATGTTAATAATATTAGAGGATGATAAAGAAAAAGATGCTAAGAAAATATTTAACAAATGGGATCTTGATTTCGTTGTCATTGGGAAAACAACAGATACTAATAATCTTACTTTAAAATTTAATAATAAAGTCGAAGGACAAATACCAATAGATGCACTTGCATCTAAAGCACCTATATACGATAGAAAATGGACAAGAAAAAAAGTTTCAAAGAAAAAAATTGATTTAAAAAGTTTAAAAAAAATAAATATTGAAGATGCTTTAATAAAAATTTTATCATCTCCTAATCATTCAAATAAAAGTTGGATTACCAACCAATATGATCAAGCCGTTATGTGCGATACTGCACAAAAATCTGGTTCAGATGCAGCGATAATTAGAATTCATAATAAAGATAAAGCTATAGCTGTATCAGTAGACTCTTCTGCTAATTATTGTAAATCACATCCAATTACTGGAGGAAAACAAATAGTTTGTGAAAATTGGAGAAATTTAATATCTGTTGGAGCTAAACCGCTCGCAATTACTAATTGTTTAAATTTTGGTAATCCAGAAAATGCTGTAGTGATGGGTGAGTTCGCTGAATGTTTAGAGGGAATTAAAGAGGCTTGTGAATTTTTAAATTACCCAGTGGTTTCAGGAAATGTATCATTTTATAATGGAACAAATCAAAAAAGTATTGACCCCACCCCAGTCATTGGAGGTGTCGGATTGATAAATAATTTATCTAAACCTATAGGACATAATTTTAAAAAAGATAAAAGTGTAGTAATTTTAGTTGGAAAAACTTTTGGACACTTAGAGCAAAGCTGTTTTTTAAAAGAAATCTACGGAATCACCGATGGTATGCCACCTGAGGTAAATCTTTTGAATGAAAAAAATAACGGAGAAAATGTGCTTAAGTTAATTCAAGATAAACTAGTACTATCTGTGCACGATGTTTCTAATGGAGGATTAATTGTTGCATTAAGTGAGATGGCAATGTCATCTAATTATGGTATAAAAATTCATAAACCTAAAAAATTAACCAATTTACTTAAGTATTTTTTTGGAGAAGATCAGGGTAGATATATTTTAGAAATAGAGCAAAACAACATTTTAAAAGTAGAAGAAAGCCTTAAACAAAACAATATTCATTTTGAAAATATTGGCTTTACGCAAAAAGAATACTTTGAAATCGAAAATGAGTTTAAAACTAATACAAAAAATTTATATAAAATTAATAATGAATGGTATAATAAATACTAATGCCGTTACCTGTAGAAGAAATAAAAAAACTTATTAGAGAGTCAATTCCAGACGCTTCAATTGAAATCAAAGATTTAATGGGTGATAATAACCATTATGCGGCAGTAATAAAATCTTCAAAATTTAATAATTTAAACAAAATAGAACAACACAAGCTTGTTTACAAATCTTTAAAAGGTAAAATGGGAAATGAATTACATGCTTTATCGATAACAACAGAGGGGAAATAATGGAAATTAAAGAAAAAATTAAAAATTTAATTAATGAAAATGATGTTTGTTTATTTATGAAAGGAACCCCAGAAGCTCCTGAATGTGGATTTTCAATGGCAGTTTCAAACATATTAAAGCACCTAAATGTAAATTTTAGAGGAATAAATGTTCTTGAAGATGAAACTTTAAGACAAGGCATAAAAGAATATAGTGATTGGCCAACTATACCTCAACTTTATATAAAAAATGAGTTTATCGGAGGCTGTGATATTATAAAAGAATTGTTTGAAAAAGGTGAGCTTAAAAATAAATTTAAAGAGAAGAATTTAATATAGCTTTAAGAAAATAACATTCTTAATCTTTTACTAAAATATTTTTTTATTATAGTTAAAAAGCTAATTCTTTTTTGGGTAATATTGTTTATCGACTTATCTAAACAAAAATTTATTTTATCTTTCCAAATAAGTTCTAAAACTAAACTTTCTCTAAAACTTTCTGTAAGTTTTCTACCAGTAGCCACAGATAAAAATGGTTCCAGTGTTTGCTCTCTTTTTGTTGCTAAAAGTTTTTTTTCATTATCATCAAATACAAACCACCATATATGATCAGTTGTATTTTCAAAAATTAAATTGTCCCCTAGTCTAGTTGGCAATTCTATATATCCTTTGTTAGATATTCTCTCCAACTCATTAATAAAAAAACCAAAATCTTCAACATGTTCAATTACATGACTAGCAATAACAAAATCAAACTCTTTATCTTTAAATGGAAGTGTCTTATTTTCTATTTTTATAAATTTTTTTTTATTTTGATAAAATTTCGAAAAATCTTGAACATCAGCAACGTAATCGGCTTTTTCATTAGCTGTATAACCGCATCCTATATCTAGAACTTTCCAGTTTTTATTTTTATCTAAAAGTGAATTGACTTCTTTTAATGAGGTTCTTTCAATCAATGTAAATTATCTTGAGTAGTATTCAATTACTAAACTAGGTTCCATAATAACTGGAAAAGGAACTTCTGAAAACTTTGGAATTCTAACTAATTTGGCAGTTTTGTTTTTATTATCTAGCTGAATATATTCTGGAACTTCTCTTTCGGTGCTTTGCAGTGAACCGTCTATTACTGTAAGTTTTTTTGATTTTTCTCTTACTTCAATTAAATCTGTATCTTTTACGATGTAACTTGCAATGTTAACCCTTTTTTTATTAACTGTTATATGTCCGTGATTAATCATTTGTCTTGCAGAGAAAACAGTTTGTGCAAATTTTGCTCTATAGATTACAGTGTCTAATCTACTTTCAAGAAGTGCTATTAAATTCTCTGTTGTATCACCTCTTTTAGATAAAGCTTTTCTGTAAATATTTCTAAATTGTCTTTCATTAATATTTCCATAATAAGCTTTTAATTTTTGTTTAGCTTGCAGCTGAGTACCATAATCTGTCGGTTTCCCTCTTTTATTTTGACCATGTTGGCCTGGCGGGTAAGCTCTAGAATTGAAAGGGCTTTTTGGTCTACCCCAAATATTTGCTTTTAGTCTTCTGTCTACTTTATGTTTTGATTTAAGTCTTTTTGTCATGTTTAATATGAAAGTGTTTACAGGGTTTCTAGTCTATTTGTCAATTATGCTTTAATATTTTTTTTATAAAGAGAGCTGATAATACTGGCTAAAATCCTTAATTCTTTGTCATTTGGCTCCAGTCTATAGATTAAATTGTTTATATTTAAAATCATGGACTGCTTCTTTTCCCTAGGAAGAAAAAATTCTTTCTGATTAAGCAAATTTAGTAAATGTTTAATTAGAGAGTTAATTTTTGATTTAGAGGAAATTTTAATATTTAAATCTTTTTTTTTAAATAATTTTTCATTAAAAACTTTAAATATTTCATAGCATATAATAGTCAATGAATGAGATAAATTTAAAGATTTAAATTTTGGAGATGTTGGTATTTGTAAAATATAATTTGAAAAAGATAAATCTTGATTAGATAAACCAGAAGCTTCAGGGCCAAACATTAAACCAAAATTAGAATTATTTCTTTTTTTTACTAAGTTTATAAAAGTACTTAGAGAAATATGTTTTTTATTAATGTCTCTACGTCTAGCACTTAAAGATACTACAGTATTAAAGGTTCTTATCGCATCTTTAGTTTCTTTAAAAACTTTTGCTTTATTGATTATGTCAAATGCGCCAACAGAAGTTGCTTTAGCTTTATGGTTTGGAAAATTAATTTTTGGTGAAACTATATGAAGTTTAGTAAAGCCAAAATTTTTCATTGATCGTGCGCAAGCACCAATATTTTCACCTAATTGAGGTTTAACTAAAATGAATCCAAATTTATTTTTCATTTAAATTAGCTGGAGCTTTTTCTTTATATAATTTATAATCTAAACTATCAATTAACGCCTTAAAAGATGCTTCAATAATATTCGGAGAAACTCCAACAGTAAACCAGCTAACTCCACTTTTGTCCGTACTTTCAATCAAAACTCTTGTAGTTGCTTCTGTGCCTGTATTTAGAATTCTTACTTTATAATCTAATAATTTTAAATCTGAAAAAAAATTATAGTATTTTTCAACTTTTTTAAAATTTGATCTTATTGCATTATCTAGTGCATTTACTGGTCCGTTACCTTCACCATTGCATTCAATTTTTTTTCCGTCAATAAGAAAAATTACATTAGCCTTAGTTAAAATTTTATCCGATTTAGAAACATTAACATTATAACTTTCTACTTTTAAATACTCTGGAACTTTGCCAAGTAAACGATTAGCTAGTAATTCAAATGAAGCATCAGCACCATCGTAAGAGTATCCACTAAACTCTCTTTCTTTAACTTTGTCTAAAATTTTTTGTACATCAGGATCGTTCGAATTAATTTTCACTCCATAATTTTCAAGTCTTGATAAAATGTTTGATCTTCCAGCTTGATTTGAAACGATGATATTTCTATGGTTTCCTATTAATTTAGGGTCAACATGTTCGTATGTTTTAGGATCTTTCTGAACGGCTGAAACATGCAAACCACCTTTATGAGAAAAAGCTGAAGCACCCACATAAGGAAGACTTTTATTAGGTTTTCTATTCAAAATTTCATCAAGCAATCTTGAGCATTCAGTTAAAGAAGATAATTTATCTTTATTTATATTTAATTCATATTTATCGCAAAAAGATTTTTTTAATAAAAGTGTTGGTATCACCGACATTAAATTAGCATTACCACATCTTTCTCCAAGACCATTAATCGTTCCTTGCACCTGTCTAACACCAGCTTGTATTGCGGTTAAAGAATTTGCTACAGCATTCTCAGTATCATTATGTGCATGAATTCCTAAGTTTTCACCAGGAATAACTTTTATGACTTTAGAAACTATTTCTCCTACTTCATGTGGAAGGGTTCCACCATTAGTATCACATAAAACCAACCATCTCGCACCTTGGTCAAAAGCATGTTTTAAACAATCCAAAGCATAATTAGGGTTAGATTTATAGCCATCAAAAAAATGCTCTGCATCAAACAAAAATTCTTTTCCGTTTTTAACAATGTGTTTGGCAGTTTCTTTAATATTTTCTAAATTATCATCATTTTTAATACCTAGTGCAATTTTAACATGAAAGTCCCAAGCCTTGCCAACAACACAAACAGCAGAACAAGGCGCATTTATCAAAGGTGAAAGAGATGGATCATTTTCTGCACTCCTTCCTGTTTTTTTTGTCATTCCAAAAGCTGTAAAAATACTTTTTTTTAAATTTAAAGGTTTTGAAAAAAATTCAGTATCAACAGGATTAGCTCCGGGCCAACCACCTTCAATATAATCTACACCTAATTCAGACAAAACTTTTGCTATTTTATTTTTATCTTCAACTGAAAAGTCAACTCCTTCGGTCTGAGCACCGTCTCTTAAAGTTGTATCAAAAATAAATATTTTTTCCTTACTCATTTAAATTTCCAAGTTGTTTCATCTTTTTGATCCTCAATAATCACACCTTTATCCAGTAACTCTTTTCTTATTACATCCGCTAACTTAAAATCACCTTTTTTCTTAGCTAATAGTCTTTCATTAATTTTTTTTAAAATTAAAGTTTCTGAAATATCTGTATTTAATTTTTTGAAATCATCCCACTGATTTTTATTTAAATCAAATAACCCTAATAATTTACATGCGCTATTAAAAGATTTTTTACTTTTAGAATCTCCCTTTTTTGCATTATTGTATAATTCATGTATCTTAGCAATAAAACTAGGTGTATTTAAGTCATCTAAAAGACTCTCTGCTTCATCTAAAGGAATTTCATTTTCGGATCCATCGTAAAGATTGTACCATTTATCAATTGTAGCTCTTTGTCTTTCTAATAATTTTTCATTCCAATCTAGTGGTTGACTATAATGAGCACTTAACAAGGCAAGTCGTACTACTTGACCTGAATATTTTTTCACAGCATTAGAGATAGTAACAATATTACCTAATGATTTAGACATTTTTTCATTATTAATTGTTACAAAACCATTGTGGACCCAATAATTTGAGAGCTCGTCGGTAGAATTATTGCAACAAGACTGAGCAATTTCATTTTCATGATGTGGAAAAATTAAATCTAATCCACCGCCATGAATATCAAATTGCTTATCAAGATATTTTTCACTCATTACAGAACACTCTAGATGCCATCCTGGTCTTCCTCTGCCCCATGGTGAGTTCCAGCCTGGATCTCCTGCTTTAGATGGCTTCCATAAAACAAAATCCATTGGATTTTTTTTTAAATTAGATACCTCAATTCTTGTACCTGATTTTAATTCATCTAAATTTTTATTGGATAACTTACCGTATTTTTTAAATGAAAGAACAGAAAAATAAACATGCCCTTGTTTCTCATAAGCAAATTCTTTTGTTATTAGAGATTGTGTCATCTCTATCATTTCTTCAATATGATCTGTAGCTTTAGGTTCTTTTGTTGGTTTTAAACAATTTAAATCTTTGCAGTTTTCATGAAAAACTTTTGAAACTTCACTTGTTATTTCACTTATTGGCTTATTGTTTTTTTTTGATACTTCAATTATTTTATCATCTATGTCTGTAATGTTTCTTACATAATTAACATTTTCATAAACTAGTTTTAAAACTCTAAATAAAATGTCAAAAACTACAAGTGTTCTTGCGTTTCCAACGTGTGGATTGTCATATACAGTCGGACCACATGCGTACATAGTGATTTGTTTTGGATTTATTGGTTTAAATAATTCTTTTTTACGAGTTAAAGAATTGGTTATTTTTAAATTATGATTCATTAAATTTGCAAACAGGAATTGGATTCATTTTATGGAGATTTTTTTTTCTTATTTCTAAATATTTTTTATAATTTGGGTCATTTTTATTTTCCATAACTTTTTCTAATTCAACATAAGTCATACCCAACTGTTCAGTGTCATTTCTGCCATCATTCCAAAGTCCATCTGTTGGTTCTGCATCAATAATTTTTTGGGATACTCCTAAATGTTTTCCGAGTTCCCAGACTTGTGTTTTCTTACAGTCTGCAATAGGAGAAATATCTACTCCACCATCACCATATTTAGTGTAAAAACCTACCCCAAAATCCTCTACTTTATTTCCTGTTCCAACTACAATTCCTAAATTAGCCGCTGCTACTTGGTAAAGTGTTGTCATTCTTAATCTTGCTCTTGAGTTTGCAAATCCATGTTCATTATTAAATTCACCAAGTGTTTTTTCAAAGTTTTTGAACAAGTCTTCTAATTCTATGGTTTTATGTTCAACATTTTTAAATTGCTTAGTTAACCACTTGCCATGTTCAACACTTAAATCATGTTGTGATTTAATTTGTTTAATCGGCATACTTAGAACTATAGTTCTTCTATTGGTTAAAGCACAAATTGTACTTACAACTGATGAGTCGATACCTCCAGATATGCCTACAACCAATGATTTTGGCTTAAAAGAAGTATTGTCACAATAGTTATTGATCCAATCTACAATAATTTTTTTTCTTTTTTTTACGTCCATAATAAATTTCGTTATCCATTTCAGGATTCTGTCTTAATGATTATATAATAATCATTAAGATGCTGCTTTAATAATATTTTTTGAATATTTCGAATTTTTCTTTATTTCCTCTGAAATTAAAAAAGCTAATTCTAATGCTTGAGACGCATTAAGTCGCGGATCGCAATGGGTTCTATATCTATTGGATAAGTCCTCATCAGATATTTTTTGTGCACCCCCTGTACATTCAGTTACGTCTTGACCGGTCATTTCTACATGTAATCCACCAGCATAACTTCCTTCTGCGTGGTGTACACTAAAAACATTTTTTACTTCTTGAAGCACACTATCAAATGGACGAGTTTTTAATCCAGTAGCAGCTTTAATTGTATTTCCGTGCATAGGGTCACACGACCAAATTACTTTCAAACCTTCTTTTTTTATAGCTCTTATAAGTTTTGGTAAATAATCTTCAACCTTATTTGCTCCAAATCTTGATATTAATGTAATTCTGCCAGATTCATTTTTTGGATTTAAAATATTACATAGATTTATTAATTCTTCTGGCTTCAAAGTAGGACCACATTTAATTCCTATTGGGTTCTCTATACCCCTACAAAATTCTACGTGGGCACCATCGGGTTGTCTCGTTCTGTCACCAATCCAAACAAAATGAGCTGATGTATCGTGATACTCACCGGTTGTTGAGTCAACTCTAGTCATTGCTTCTTCAAATGGTAGTAACAATGCTTCATGAGATGTATAAAAATTTACAGTTCTCAATTTACGATTAGTGTCTGGATTAATTCCACAAGCCTCCATAAAAGATAAGGCATCACTAATTTTATCTTCTATGTCTTTATATTTTCCTTTAGTTTTTTCATTAATAAAACCTAAGTTCCATAAATGGACTTGTCTCAAATCTGCAAAGCCACCTTGTGAAAATGCTCTAATTAAATTTAAAGTAGATGCTGATTGAGAATAGGCTCTAAATAATCTTTTAGGATCTGGAATTCTTGCGCTTTCAGTAAATTCTGTTCCATTAATATTATCACCTAAATAACTTGGTAATTCTTTATTATTTTTCTTTTCTACAGGTGAACTTCTTGGTTTTGAAAATTGACCTGCAATTCTACCCACTTTAACAACTGGCATTGATGCCGAATAAGTTAAAACTAAAGACATTTGTAAAATAGCTTTTAAAGTGTCTCTTATATTGTCAGGGTGAAATTCCGCAAAACTTTCTGCGCAGTCTCCGCCTTGTAATAAAAAAGCTTTACCTTCAACAACATCTGCTAAAGATTTTTTTAATGATCTTGTTTCACCAGCAAAAACTAAAGGAGGATATTTTTTTATTTTTCCAAGAACCATATCAAGTTCATTCTTATCTGTATAAACAGGTAAGTGTTTCGCTGGATATTTAGTCCAATTATTTGGATTCCATTTTTTCATATTCAACCTGAGATATATATAGAGTATTGGGTAAAATTATTCAACACAATGAAGGTAATTATTTATTAATAAGGATTTTTTTTTAAAAAATCTATGTATTCAGCAACTTTTTGATAGTCATCATCGATTATATCTTTGTAACTTAAACCAAATTTATTTTTCACACATAGAGCAACATGGGCGTATGGATTTCTACCTTTAGGATGATTTGGATGATCTGGAAGTCTACTTTGCAAATAATCGCCAGCTTCCTGTATCATTTGCCAAAGTTTTCTAGCATTTTCTTTATTCACTTTATTTATATTTTTCTATCCTGCCATTTAATGAAATAATATTTAATTCAATACTTAATTTTGGGTATTTTTTTTTAAATATTTTTTTTATCTTTTTAAAGGAACCTTTATGAATTTTTTTTTCATTAATTCTTGAAAATTCTTTATTTCCATTGATTATTTTTGCAGCACCACAATCATGGTGATTTATTACTATAAGTTTTTTTATTTGATGTAATTTAATTGATGTATCAAAATTATCCCAAAATGTTTTGTGCCATTTCTTAAATTTAGCAGCTGTAACACCTATTGAAGATCCTGCAATTGTAAAAGAACTATATTTACCGTTTAATTTTTTTCTTTTTAAATACCTATAGACAATAGGCTGAAATCTAGGATCAATACAAGACAAAATCATTGCTTTGTAGTTTGATTTCATATTATTCTACTGTAACTGATTTTGCTAAGTTTCTTGGTTTATCTACATCACAATTTTTTAATATAGCAACGTGATAAGCTAACATTTGTAGCGGTAAAGTAAGCAATATTGGTGATAACAAATTATCCAGATGAGGAACTCTCAAACCGAATCTTATATTTTCATTTAAAGATTCTTTTTTATTATCTGTAATAAAAAGAATTTTTCCACCTCTTGCTATAACTTCCTGCATATTTGATAGAGTTTTTTCAAAATATTTATCTTTTGGTGCTAAAATTATTACAGGAAGACCTTCTTCGATTAATGCAAGAGGGCCGTGTTTCATCTCACCTGCTGGATAACCTTCTGCGTGTAAATACGATAGTTCCTTTAGTTTTAAAGCTCCTTCCAAAGCAATAGGAAAGGAAAAGCCTCTTCCTAAAAACATTGATCCTTTTGCAGAAAGAAATTCTTTTGCCATAAGTTGTACATTGCTTTCAGTATCTATACATTCTTTAATAGCTTTAGGTAATTTTTTTAAGTTGATTATATTTTTTTCATAAGTTCCCTCACTAATATCTTTCCTAACAATAGCCAGTTTTAAACATAAAATGTAAAGGACTGTTAATTGACCTAAAAATGCTTTAGTAGAAGCAACACCAATTTCGGTACCAGCATGAATAGGTAAAACCCAATCAGAATTTCTAGCAATTGTACTTTCAATAACATTTACAATTGAACATGTCTTAACATTGTTTTTTTTACATAAATCTAAAGCTGCCGCCGTATCAGCTGTCTCTCCTGATTGTGAAACAAAAATATAAAGATTTTTAGAATTAAATTTTAATTTTCTATACCTAAACTCAGATGCAATATCTATTTCAACATCAATTGTTGTCAATTCTTCAAACCAATATTTTGCCGTTAAACATGAGTTGTAAGCTGTCCCGCATCCAACTAAAACAATTTTGTTAATATCATTCGGTTCAATAGGAAAATTAATAATATTGATATTTTTTTTAAGGCTATCAACATATTCACTTATGCAGTTTTTAATGGTAATTGGTTGCTCGTAAATTTCTTTTAGCATGAAGTGTTTATATTCACCCTTGTCTATTGAAGTCTCGCTTTCTGACATTGTGTGTATTTTTTTATTAACTTTTTTTAGACTTTCATCATAAAAACTAACTTGGTCTTTTGTTAAGACGCATAATTCTCCA
>Ga0181422_1000638_pt1 | contig 11384 bp, 4 predicted proteins | sample 45SPOviralmetaG_FD_130147 | JGI IMG/M metagenome (GOLD analysis project Ga0181422, IMG submission 130147) | Marine viral communities from the oligotrophic San Pedro Time Series (SPOT) site, San Pedro Channel, CA, USA - 45 SPOT_SRF_2013-07-18 | ecosystem: Environmental > Aquatic > Marine > Strait...
AGCGGGGATTTTTTAAATGAACGAAGGTTTTAGATCGCTGCCACAAGATGTGCAGAAAAAGATATTAGGTAAAGCGATGGGCGGCGTAATGCAGCGTCCTTTGTTCCGTCAGATGGGCGGTCCTGCGCAACCCATGCCACAGGATATGATGCCGCCTGCGGAACCAACGGCTCAAGCTGAAATGCAGGGGCAGGCTGTTGGGGAAGAAGTAGCGGCCCGCACAATGGGTAACATAGATGCGGCTACTGATGTTAAATCTGCGATTGACGCGCTTCGGGGCAACGCGGCTCCCATAGAAGCGCGGTATCAGGAGCTTGCTAACTTTGTTGGAGAGCGGGACGCGGCCCAGACGCCAGAGTCCGTTTTGGCTTTGACCCAGCCTGCTATTATGATGACAGAGCAAGGGGCGATGGATAGCGGCATTGGCGAGTTGATGCAAAGGGTTGCGGGCGACACGCAGATGGATCAAGGCATGGACCAAGGGTTAGGCGGCTTAATGATGCAGGGGGCGGGAAACACACCACCCCAAAATTTTAGGCAGGGTGGGCCCGTAGCGGTCCGTCACTTCGCACAAGGAACTCCTTCTACTGGGAACAGTACTGTTGCCCCTGAAATACCTTCGCTTAATTCTTTTGACCAATACATGACACGCGCAACAGATGCTCGTGCAGACATTTTGGGAACTCCTGAAGAACGTGCAGCGCGTTTAGCGCGAGCGCAACAGAGTGCGCGTTCAGATGCAATGTTTAATCTGGCAAACTTCGGACTTGCCTTCGCAGGGGAAACGCAAGGCAATACGGTTGCGGAAAGATTAGCTAACGCTGCAACACGTTCTAATGTTGTGGGCGGATTCCAACAGGCGGGTAAGGATGTTGCCGCGGCTCGTACCCTACAGGATCAGCAAGACCAACAGATGAGATTAAGCGCGTTGGAGTCTGCGGAAAGACAGTCAGAGGCTGATCAAGCGCGTAAATTTGATTTTGCTAAGATGGAATATGGCAATGTTTTAGAACTCAACAAAATGGTTGAGCAAAATAAATTAGCGGTAGAAAACGCTGGAACGCAAATGGAACATGAAGAGGCGTTAAATAAAGCAACCCTTGACGCAAGAGAGGCGCTTCAAACAGCGGAGTTGGGCTACAAAACCGCAAAAGATTCTGGTGACGCTACTTTAGCTAAAGAGTTGTTAAATTTAAGAAACCAAGCGCAAATTGGGCTTTTTAACCTGCAAAACACTGCGTCCATTGAAAACAGACTTGAAGAGATGCGTGTTCAGAATGTTTATGCCTTGGCAAATATGGAAGCAGGGACCGTGCAACAAAAGGCTATCTTAGAGTTTAAAGACGGTCTTGAAAAAGTTGTTAGAGAAGATCAACAAGCCTTCACTGCTATTCAAAATGCCTTATCTCAACAAAATCAGTTTGATCTTCAAAAGATGCGCGATGAAGTAACTTTAGAGATTAATAACAAAAATATTGATCAGAAAGAAAAGGATCGTCAACTTCAACATGCTCAAATGATGATTGATAATGCGTTTAAAGATCATCAGTTGTTGCAGACCGATGAACAGCTTTCTATGCAAGCAGCCCGTGATTTAGTGGACAAAAACTATAAAGCAGCTTCCCTTGTTATTGAAGCTCAAGCTAAAAAACTAAAAAGCCTTGAAATCAACAATAACAACGATTTGCAGGCGTACATTTCAGGGGAAACCGCAAACGGAAAAATGCGGTTTGATGAGTTCATTGATGGAAATTTAGAAAACATGGACGACTTTGAAACTAAGTTGTTAAAGTACACGACTCCCACAAAAGAATGGGATGAGTCCAAAAAAGCTTTTGTTACTAAGCCTGCATTAAAAATATCAGAAAGAATGCTTACGGAGCTTAAAGCCGCTCGTCCAGATTTGTGGGAAAAAGTCTCAGGAGAAAGATTGACTCCTCGCAATAGAGTTATACCACAGGAACTCGCTGAAAGTCTTTTGTTTAAAAACGTTGAAGATCCTGCGGCTGCGTTTGGTTCAGGAAGTTTCTTTAAAAATCTTATAAATATTGGTGCTGAAGCTATATCTTTGGGTTATTGGGGATCACAATTTCCCGATGTTAAAGAGGCTTCTACTGCGGTTGAAAACCTCAACAACTCTTTTACTAATTTCTTTATGAAGAACTCAGAGTTAAGAGACAGCGTTTTTGCTAAACAAGAATTAAAGGATTTAACGCCTCCCCCAACAAAATTTTGGTTGGGCGATGATACCGCGGCATCAAAAGCACGAGCTTTAGAAGTAAGGATTCTTGAAGCAGAAGAGATTTTAGTTGATGAGTTAAACAACGAATCTAGCCCTTTGTCCACAGACGATGTAGTAACAAAAGAACGTGCGTTGAAAGAATTAAGAAACCTTCGTGCGGGATATCAAATGCTTGGAAATATCAGTGTATATGGGAAGGGTGTCGTTGAAGATGATTCTATGTCCGACGACGAGTTTGACCTCTTGATGGATCAAATGAAGGAAAAAAATCCCAAACCAATGAGCCTTGGAAATTAGGAGAATAACTTTATGGCTGTTGATCAAGAAGTTACTGTTCCGGGTCCATCTCAAGAAGAGATAAGCTCTAAGTTATCATTAGATGCGGGTCTTCCCGCGGATTTTGATATTACTAGCATTACAAAAGTAGACTTTTCGCCAGAATATTTTCAAAAAATTATGAAAATGTTCCCAAGTAGTCGTCCTTCAATTAAAAAAACGCGACGGGGAGAGGACGGAAAAGTAGAAGAAGTTACCTTTACGCCTGAAAAAATGTTTGCAATTCAAGCTGGGAACCAATTTAACGCTATGAACCCCGGTATGGGAACTTATGCGGAGCTACGAGACGGCACTTCAAAGGCATTTCCGGGCAAACGTTTTTCTGATGAACAAATTTTAAAAGCTTTTACTACTATGGAAGACCGCGGCTTATTTGAGTCTGCGGGACGTCGCCTGATTGAAAATATTCCTACAGGCGCGGCAGCGGCATCAACCGCATTAGCTACAAAAAAGTTTGTAGACACCTTGCCTAAAGCTACCAGAATGAGAACTGGTTTTAGGCCCGTAGATGCGGGCATCAATCTGGCAACAACCATATACGAAGGTGGAAAAGCAATTGCACCTTTTGTAACGGGTACAATTGCAGGAATATGGTCCTCTGACCTTGGACAAGACGTTGGAGACTTCGTACTAGGAGAAGAGGGAACACCTTTGCCCTCAAGTTACCCTACGATGCGAGCGGGAGAGGCGATAGCCGACTTTGCTGCATTTTCCCCCGCCGCATTGAAAGCAGATGTTTTTGTTCCAGATAGCCTAACAAACTATCTTACCAATCAACTTTCTAGAGATTTAGGATCAGAGGGTAGAGATTTTAATTTTGCAGGTATTTTAGAAGAAAGACTGCGCAAGCAATACAACAAAGCGAAAAAGACTGCAAAAGGGGTTCAAAAAGACATTGATGCAGGAAACGATCCTGTAGTTAATGATTTGTTTGAGAAGGGCGTAGCTTCTGTACTACAAGGTAAAACAGCCCCCGGAACTCTTTTACGTTTGCACGGCTTAGAGCAAATCTTAAAAAAGTCTGCAAAAGATTCTAGAAACAATTTAGGACTCTTTGCGTTTTACGAGAGCTTGGCTTTAATTGGCGCAGGCGGCGGGGCTTATTTAGGGGCAGAGGCAGATCCTATGGGTCCGGGGGAAACAATAGGAGAAATCGGGCTTTCTATCGGGGTGCCGATGGCCTTTGGCGAAATTGGAAAGACTTTTGCAAAAAGATTGTACACTGCTGGTTCCCTAGCAAACAAAGCTCGCAAAGAAGGGTTCAAAGCTGTTGGAGAAGATTTGAGAGCCAAAGCAACTGATGCGCGGGCTCAAAGAGGTTTCAGAACTATTATCAACGAGTTAGAAAAGTTTGGTCTAGGTGAAGATTCTGATTTAACGGAATTAGCGGATGCTTTGCAAAAAAATGCTATAGACAAAGACTACAAGCTTACCTCCGCAGGCGCTTCTAAAAACCCTGTTCTTCTCGCAATGGAAGGTAATTTACGCAGGCAATTTGATTTTTTAAGTCAAACCCAACAAGAAGCATACAAAAGAGAAGTTTCTGAAGCGGAACGGGTAGTTGAGCTTTTATATGCCCACGAAAACACTCCAATCGGACAAGAGGCTCTACGCGCCGCCGCAGAACTTGAGCAAATCATTTTTGAAAAAGGTATTTCCGCTAGACTTTCGGATGCCGAAACAAACCTGTTCAAGTCTGTTAATCAACTTGCAAAATCAAAAGAACGTAACATTGATGAATTAAGCATACAAGAGAGCGGTAATGTCGTTGCACGGCCCGCGGATCTTGCAGAACTAGACTCTGAAGATCTTTTGGATCTTACGCAAAGACTTCAAGGATTAACTATTTCGCAACAAAAAGTTGCAAGAAATCAACAAAATACCTTGTATAATGAAGTTGGCAACATCGAGGTTGGGTTTTTTGACGGCGACGGAATGCCAACAAACCAACCTCGTTTTATTCAAGCGATTGAAGATCTTGAAATCATGGACAACAGTGATTTAGCTCAAGATTTGGCAAATCTTTTAAAATTTGCTGATGACACAAAGGCTAAATTACACCAAGGCTTGGGTCCGCAAATTCGTGGTGCAAATTCCGTAAAGCTAGATACGTTAGGTGATCCTAAATCCCTTACGACTAAAGACCCTGAAGACGCCTCTCCTTTCGTAAGGCTTCCTGTTTTGTCTAAGAGAAGGAGCGAAGCTTTAAATATTGCGCGAGACGGTACAAAAAGTGCTTCCACACGGAGAGCCGCGGGGATTATAGCAGAAGCCATTCAAGATGACATTGAGCGGTTTTCTGAATTTGGAATGAACGAATTAAACACGCGGGAAATTAGAGCGCTTCAGCGGGCTAATGCTTTTTCTCGCGCATTTAACGATGTTTATACTCGAAGCTTTGTAGGAGATTCCTTAAAACAGACTAGACAGGGCGATTACAGATTAGCGCTGGAAACAATCGGGGACTTCTTAGGACCACGGCCTGATCTAAATTCTGTTAAAATTGCAGATATTGAGGCCGCAGGACAATTTGCAATTGATAACAATTTAGAACATGCGCAGGCGGGAGTAGCCTCTGTTCACGGAGTTATTGATCGTATTTTGAGAACCGCTAGGTCGGCGGCATATGATCCTGAAACTAAAACAATAAATTCTAGCAAATTGCAGGAGTTTATAAACAAAAACGAGCGTTTGGCGGAAAGTTTTCCGCAGTTGTTTGACGATTTAAGTAACGTTCAAATTGCTAATGACTTATTGTCAGACGCTAATATCGCGACGGGTGCAGCTAAAAAGGCCGCTGAAAAACAGGTGAACTTCACTAGCTTGTTACGAGCGCCAAATGGAGAGGTTCGAACAAACCCTACCTCTGCGATTGCGGAGGCTTTTCGGCCCGGAGCGGATCAATTTGAAAGATTACAAAAATTAATTGACGTTATCCCCAAAAAAGGCAAGTCTGAATCGCGTCAAGTTTACTACGTTACGGACCCGCGAACAGGGTTTAAACAAACTTTTTTTGATCGCACTAAAGCTCGCGACTATGCAAAAACCAACCCTGAATTTAAACAAACTCAGGAGACTATCTCAGTAGACAGAGAGTCCGCAATAGAGGGCTTTAAGTCTGCAATGTTTGAATATTTTGTTGTGGGAGACGTAAGAGGTCGAGGAGATACTAGGGCTGATAGGCCCGGTATGAATCCAGAAGCCATATACAATGCTTTGTTTGAACGTAAGTTTCTTTTGCCTAAATCGGACCGTAGGAAATCTCGGACGGGTCCAAGAAGCTCTACCGTCGCAGAGTTTTTAAAAAACAAAGGAATTTTTACAGCAAACGACTTTGATAGAGATGGAAATATGTATGCCGAAATAGCTCTTAGGGAGTTATCAAAAGCTAAACTTGGGGCCAACATTACGGACGTCGCAGATATGGATTTAGCGGAGGCTAAACCATTGCTTGATTTTGCAGTCGGGGTTGCCGGTTCCGCGATGGGCACACGGTCGCAAGCTATCTTGACGGGAGGAAACTCAGGCCCCGGTTCAATTATAGCTGCGGGAAAAGGTGCCGAAGCTCTTAGAAACATAGTTCTTCGTATTCCAGAAAGTCAAAAGATGATGTTTACGGCTGAACTTTTACAAGATCCAATCTTGCTTTCTAAAATGATACGTCAATACCAAAAAGACGGTTTTCAAAACCAAGGATTTATTAACAGTATTGGCGATTACATTGGTAAAAAAGGTTTCACGGTTCTCCGATCAACGGGAGCAGGACTGATGGAGGACGAAATTGAAGGCGATTTTACTCCGCCAGTTCCACAAAAAGACACACAGCTAAAACCCATGCGTCTTAGCCCTCCTCCTAACCAGTCGCAGCCTGTAGGCACTCCCACCACTCAGGCGGCTCTCCCCGCTCCGCAACCCCCCATGACTAGCGGGGCGGGGACGAATCCACAGGTACGGCAACAATACGCCGCCCTGTTCCCAAATGACCCAATATCGGGTATGTTGGTTCAACAGCCACGGACCTTCCGTCGCGGCGGTATAGCAAGCTTAATGGAGTAGACGATGGGTTTCTTTGACGATCTGGCAATGGGTTTTGGTGCTAAACCAAAGACACAAGACTTTAAAGAAAGAACCGCGGCTACTATAGCAAAAAACAAAGGCGGCGGAGCCGCGGGCGCTGCGGCGGCTGAAAAATATCTAAGTGATGTTGGAGGATCTGGGTTAAGTTTTGGAAACACTCCCGTAGGTAATCTTTCCAATTCCGGAGGTCAATTTCAACAACCCGCTCCTTCCAGTGGGGGCGGTTTTTTTGGAGGGTATACAAGCGGCGCGGATCTTATTGACGGTGGCGGACCGGGTATGGCGGGCGCTCAATTTTCAAATGTACCAAGTGGTCATTTAGATACGAACGGAGACGGATATATTTCAGAAATGGAATATAATGCGGGTGGTAACTCTGCGCTCGCCACACAGGGCGGTATTTCGTCTCTTTCTAATAAACTAGGGTTTCGTCCGCTTGGTTCTTACGCGCAGGAACGTAATTTGAGATCCGCAGGAACTAATATTGGAACTTCTGGCATAGGAGATTTTCTTGCAAGCGGGGGGATGATGGGAAGTTTTTTAAATTCCGGACCAACTTCGTTGCAATTAGCCAACCCCAATATGCCTGAAGGCGCTACCTTAGACCCCGGAGCGGTTTCCGTTTATGACGAAAAAGCAGAAATGGCTGAACCTTCTCTTATGGAAAAACTTCGCTTAACGCCAGAATTTGCTAATCCTAATCCCATTAATGTCACAGATAACTCTAGTGATAACAGTTCTATAAAGGCTGTAGAGCCACCTAAACCCGCAGCGCCTGTAGTCGTTTCACGACAACCCGCGATACACATAGCTCCAAGCCGACAATACGCTTATGGAGGCATTGTCTCACTAGGGAGACGATAATGGCTGACGTCCCAGCACCAACAGAAACCAATCGCGGACCACGGGTCAAAACAAATTCCAAAGGCCTTGGCTCTTTTATTCCACCAGAGCTTAAAGAGACGGGGCGTCGGGCTGTAAACCTTGCCTCTGCTATAGATCCTATTCAAGGTCTTATGCGCGGTATGAGTGCTAGTGGACGCGCCGCAGATACAGAACTTAGCCCAGAAGAACGCAAAGCCGCTTTGATAGAAGCGGGCATAGAAACCGCGGCTCCTTTGGCAATGATGGGTTTAGGCGCGTTGGCCAAGCAGCCCGTAAAAGCTACGGTGTTGGATATCCTTACTCCAACAGGTGCGCCGCAAGCTGTGGTAGACGATGTTTCAGACCCTAGCCGCCGTGCGTTTATGAAAGGCGCGGTAGCTACGGGGGGCATTGCGGCCATTGCTCCAGACGTTATCACAGAAGCTTTGGAGAAAGTTCCTGCGGCGGTTAAAAAGCTTAAACCTGTTCCTAACCCTATAGATATTTTTACCCAAAACATGAAGATTTTGCGCCGTGAGATGGAAGAGGCTTACGACGCTGCGGACGATATGCCTGTTGGAATGCAAAGAGAAGCTTACGACGAAGCCATACAGAACGCCGAAAAACTTGCATACGATTTGGACGCTACAACAGAGATGGACTTGCGCGAGCTTATTTCTGACATTGGTCCCAGCCAAATTGCCGAAGCCGCAGATGAGTCATTGGAGGAAATATCTCAGGCTTTGACTGACTTTAGAATGGTCAGTGAAGATGAATACATTGAACAGATGATTCCGCTCGCAGAAGAAATACAACGACGCGGTTTGTTAGAGGTTAAAGACAACGGCATATTCCAATATCCGTATGCTCGTACCGTCGTAGAAGACGTCGAAGATTACCGTGTTGGTGAAAACAGAGCTAGTAATAACTCCGCGGTTATTGACAGACCACGGGATCTTCAAATGACTGAAGGCGACAAATATGTAACTTCTAATCAACAACCATTAAAACAGGAACAGTTAAGAAACATCATAATTAGAGGCAAAGACGACGGCGACAGTGTGGACGTTATCAATAAAAAGGTAGTGGACGCTGCAACGCGCTTGAAAGTTTCTAACCCACCACGAGCATTTGACGATCCTAACGTCGAGTATGTTGATACCAGCGAAATAAGCAGACTTATACCTCGCGGAAACCAAATAAAATATAATGTAAGTACCTTCCAAAGAGAGGGCGGCGGTTATTATGACCCAATGTCTTCAGATTTTGAAGAGTTTGAAAAATCTGGTCAAGAAACCTTGCGAGAAAGCATTCATAACGAAGGCATCAAAGAACCCATTGCTATTGCCGTGAGCAAAGAAACGGGAGAGGTTTTGCTGTATGAAGGACATCATCGTCTTCACGCAGCGTTGCAGATGGGTATTCCAGAAATCCCTGTAGTTGTAAAAGTAATGACCAGTGCGCTACGACCCAGTGAATTTCAAACGCCCGCAATAATAAATACAAAAGGTTTGAAAGCAGGAAAAAACATGCGCTTTTCAGACCTGAATTATGAAAACCGGGTAAAACGTCCAAAAGCTTCCTCTAACGAAGGTCAAGATGAATTTGGAGCGAGAACCTCTAATTATTATTATACGAATGAACCTTACCGATCAGACAAACCTCGCACAGATGAAAGAAATTTTCCTCCGATGAGGCCCGGTTTTTTTAGAATAACTGACGAAAAAGCCGACGGCGGCGAGATGCGCAAGGGCGTTGGTTCGTTGAGCGAGATTGCTCGTCGTATGAACGAGGGCGGACCGTCTTCCATTGATGATGAGATAAACGCAATCGTGCCCTCTGTAATCATGGCAGAAAGCAGTAACGATCCAAAGGCGGTCAGCGAGGACGGAGCCATTGGGTTGATGCAAGTATTACCGTCCACGGCCATGAAACCGGGCTACGGGCTTCCTACTATCTTTGAGCTTGCTCGCGAACAAGGCTTTGTCGTAGACGAGGAAACCCCTGAGACAGCAACACAACTATTGTTCATGCCCGATCTAAACGTAGAGTTTGGATCGCGGTATCTTAAAGCCATGCGCAACGAGTACGATACGATGGAAGATGCGCTCCGCGCCTACAACGCTGGACCCGGAAACTTCAACGATTACTTAGCTAAAGGTCGTGACTTGAGCGCATTGGACGATGAGGCCGTACAGTATCCGTTGCGGGTCGCCGCGGCAGGGCAAGGAATAAACCCCAACGAGCCCGCGCAATACGAAGCATTTACAGACTCTCCCGAAGCCTTTTCTACCTTTATGAACATGGCTTCAGAAGAGCGTCCGCCTGCTCCGCGCCCTCGTGCTAGACCATCTGTCACGTATGACGGCCCACGGCCCATGCAGCGTCCAACGATGCCGCAGGATGCACCGCAACAGGAAATGATCAAACAGGCTGTTCAAGAGGTTGTTGAACCCCAAAGCTTACAACAGAAGTATTCGCCTCAAGGAATTGAACAGATGCTTACTGGAACCAACTCCGAGCTTCTTCTCCCAAGACAGTTTCAGCAAGGTTCACCTTATCCTTCAATGCGGTAAGGATCTTTTCGTCCAACGTATCGGGCGACACCATATCAATATAGGTAACGGTGTTCTTCTGGCCAATGCGGTGCGCCCTGTCCTCTGATTGCAAGCGTATCTCCAAATCGTAGCTGTTGCTGAAGTAGATCACCGTCATTGCGGCGGTCAGGGTAATCCCATAACCGCCCGTCTTTGGTTGGCCCACAAAAAACCGCAGGCGGTCCTCTGGATCTTGAAAGCGCTCAACGATGCGTTGGCGCTCGTCTTGGGGCGTCTCCCCGTAATAAAGTGCGACTGCTTCGGGCCCAAAGCAGTCGCGCAGGGCAGAATGTATCCGTTGAATATCGTGGGTGTACGATGCCCAAATTATACATTTTCCCTGAAGCTCTTCCGTAATGCTCATTAGCTCGTCCAGACGGTTACTGTCCAAGCTTCTGGTTTCTCCTATGTCAGGAGTGAAATGCCCGCAGCATATTTGCTGCAAGCGCATAATCTGTGTCAGGACACTGGTAGTCGTGGCTAACTCTCCATTGTCCAGTTGGGCCAAGGCCATGTCTTTCATCTGGTTATACAGCTTCCCCTGTTCCGCCGTGAGAGGCACGTAACGCTTCGTGTAAAGCTTTTCGGGTAGGTCGAGGCATTCTGACTTCAATATGCGCGTACTGAATCCTGTCAGGCGCTCGTTAAGCTCTTCTAAGCGTCTATACCCCACAATCTCTTGGAACGAGCGGTGACCCATCGTCTGTTGGCGTACTACAGCATACCTGTTCTGAAAAGCAAAGTAACTATTATAGCCCAAGGCCATTGGGGCCAAGAACGAACACTGGCTGAACAAATCCATAGGGCTCTTTGTAATGGGCGAACCTGTCAGGATGCGGCGATACTTGGCAAACTTTTGCAGAACTTGCAGGTTTTTTGTACGCGCTGCCTTGCGGTTCTTAATCGTAGTGCTTTCATCCACCACCATCATATTGTTTGGGTTTTGTACAAGGAACCGTCCCGCAGTCTTTGCGCCCCGCTGCGTAGAAAAGGCTTCGACATTCATTACAAATATCTTCAAACCATCATAGTCTTCTATGATGAACTCTTCCAACATGGCCATGTAAGTTTTCGTGGTCTTCGGATCCCAACGCACGATGCTACTCTTAATGCTCTCCGGTAGATGCGCGGGGAACTCACCCTTCACCCAGTTATCGTACACACCCTTTGGAGCTATGACCAAAGCCGCGTCCAGTTCACCCTGCTCATAAAGAAGTCCAATGTTATCAATGGCTACCTTGGATTTACCTGTACCCATCTCCATAAAC
>Ga0181422_1000642_pt1 | contig 11343 bp, 12 predicted proteins | sample 45SPOviralmetaG_FD_130147 | JGI IMG/M metagenome (GOLD analysis project Ga0181422, IMG submission 130147) | Marine viral communities from the oligotrophic San Pedro Time Series (SPOT) site, San Pedro Channel, CA, USA - 45 SPOT_SRF_2013-07-18 | ecosystem: Environmental > Aquatic > Marine > Strait...
AGAAATTCCTTTAAATAAATTTTTCTTCATTTGACCATTTTTTTGATTGATTTATAAGGTAATTAATTAATAATTAGAACTAAATTTGCCTGGTCAAAAGGAAGAGTGGGTGAGTGGTTTAAACCAGTTGGTTGCTAACTAACCGTACGAGTAATATCGTACCGAGAGTTCGAATCTCTCCTCTTCCGCCAGAAAATTAATTGAAATAACTGTCAATTTTGACCGGCTCTTTGCTTAAAATGTATTTGTAAACATTAATGTTTTCCAAAACTCTTTGTACGTAATTTCTTGTCTCTTTAAATCTTATCTGCTCAATCCAATTTATATATGATAGTTGTCCTTTCGATGGATCTCCATTTACTCTTCTCCAAGTTTTAACACGATTAGGTCCTGCATTATAAGCAGCTATAGCAAAAGGATAAACACCATTATAATCTTCAATCAAAGAATTAAAATAATATGAACCTAATTTAATATTATATTCAGGATCTCTAGTTAAACCACTGATGCTGTAAGGAAGTTTGGCTTGTTTAGCAACAATCTTTGCTGTGTACTTCATAAGTTGCATCATACCTCTTGCGCCAGCCCAGCTGTTTGCACTTTTATCAAATTCACTTTCTTGCCTAATTATAGCTAAGATAACTTCTGATTTAGGCATAGTTTTATTGTTAATTGCTTTAGGAGTTGCAATAATCGGATAATTATATTTGTTATAAAATCTTTTTTCGTATGAAGCCTTTTTTGAAATCTGTATAGCAAAATCATATCTTTCTAATGTTGTTGCTAAATCAGCTGCTAAAACTTCACTACCTTTTTCTATATTTAAGTCAGCCAAATGTTTAAAAATATCTTTTCCTAATTGAGTAGCATTAAGTTCTTTTAATAAAATTAAATGTCTTATAAGTTTGTTTTTTTTAAATTCTTTTTCGTAATCTTTATCAAAAAAGCTTTGATCTTTTAATTCAAAATTTCCTCCTGGATTAATTTTATTGAATGCAAGTTGACCATAGTATGTCATTGGGAATTTAGCAGCCTCGGAGTAAAATTGTTTTGATAACTCAGTCTCATCAAGCAACCCATAAGACTCCCCCAACCAGTAGGCACCTCTAGCTAAACTTATAGGATAACCAACATTATTATAAAAATTTTGAAAATGATTAATCGCATATTCAGGCGAATTTAAAAAAGTTAAAGCTATCCATCCTGATAGCCATTCTGCCTCAGCAAATGATGGTCCAGCAGACAAAGCATGTTCACTTGAAATTTTGTAGGCTGTTTTATATTTCTTTTTATAAATTAAACTTCTCACAACACTTTCTCTCTGTTCCCACCATTTATCAGGTCTAATCATTTGACTCTCAGTTTTAAGTGAGTTTCGGTATAAAATTTCTAGTGATCCATCTAATCTACCTCTACGATTTCTCCATCTAAGCCTATCAAATTCAAGACCGGGATCTTCTTTAAGATATTGTGGAACTTTAGAAATAGCATTATCAACTCCGTATGAATTGCTCATTAATATTTGTCTAGCATTATAAAGAGCTCTTTGATCTTTAGGTAAGTACTTTAACATCCTTTTGAGATCCCAATATTTTCTTTCCCAAGCCAAATGATCAGCCCTTTTAATATGATCATCTGAGTCAATAAATTTTTTAAATTTAGCTCTATAGTAACCTAAATCATTTTTTCTTATCGAAGCTGTTATCCAGCCATCTTTGACTAATTCTCTGACTTTCTCATTTTTGTTTTGTTCAAGGTAGGCTTCTGCTAATTTTATTTTTCCTAATCCACCAAGGGGCGGAAATTTTTCAAACCAATTAATTACTGAAGTAGGCGAGTTATTCCTTAAATAAATTTTTTCCTCGGCCAAATATCTTATTCTTTTTATTCTAGGATAATCCCCATTTTGCTCTATAAATTTTTTATATTCATTAAATGAAGCACCGTTTCTTGTTGTTTTAAGATACATCCATGTAATTAGATTTCTAAATTCCCTATCTTTTACTTTTGAGGAACTTTTAAGTGCGCTATTCCACTTCTTATCTTTAATAAATTGTATTGTTTCTTTTGCTTTTTCAAAGTCTTTCTGATTTAAAATTTTAGACTTTTCTGCTGTCTTAGTGGTTGTTTTATAAATAGCAGGTTTTTTTTGAGGAAAAACAAATGAACTTTTCGTTAGAACCGTTTCGACTCTTTTTATTCCTTTCTTTTCTTTTGTTTTTATTTCATTTTTTACAACTACTTCTTTTTCCTGTTCTTGTTTTTTATTAATTAAAGGTTTTTTTTGAGGTAAATTTTCAGAAGAGGACTGGGTAATATTTCTATCAATTTTTTTAAATATCGAGGGTTTTTCTTTGGGAAAGAGGAATTGATCGTCTGAATAACTTTGACCAATAGATAAAATAAATATTAATACTACTAGACTAATTAATTTATTGATCATAAGTTAAGACTTATTTATCTTATTTTGTTTTATGCTTAAAGGATCAATTGTAGCTTTAATTACCCCATTTGACGGTGAGAACCTAAGTGAGGATAATTATATAAAACTCATAAATTATCATTTAGAAAATGGTACTAATGGTGTTGTGCCTGGTGGCACTACAGGCGAGTCACCTACATTATCTCATAATGAGCACAAAAAAATAATCGAAATTGCTGTTAAAGAATGCAAAGGTAAAATTCCAGTTATAGCAGGGACAGGTTCTAACTCTACTGAAGAAGCTATTGAATTATCAAAATTTGCCGAAAAAGCTGGATCAGATGCTTTATTGATAGTGACACCTTATTATAACAAGCCAACACAAGAGGGTTTGTATCAACATTATAAAAAAATTAACGATAATGTTGGTGTCCCAATCATTATTTATAACATTCCATCCAGATCAGTTATCAATATGGAAGTAAATACAATGGCCAAGCTTTATGAATTAAAAAATATTAAAGGTGTAAAAGATGCAACTGGCGACTTAAATAGAGTTGATCAACAATTAAAAGCTATGGGTAAAGAATTTATACAATTAACTGGTAATGATGATAACGCTTTTGAATTTAATAAACGTGGTGGAGTTGGTGCAATAGGTGTAACAGCTAACGTTGCAGCAAAACTCGTCTCTGATTTTCAAAAAGCATGTTTAGATGATGCTATGAAAGCAGCTGAATTAGATAAACTTCTCCAGCCCCTTCATTCCTCACTATTTATTGAAAGCAATCCTTCACCAGTAAAATATGCTGCATCCTTACTCAGAATGTGTAAACCAACTGTTAGATTGCCATTAGTTGAAATTAAAGATGAAACCAAAAAAAAAGTTTCTGAAGCACTTAAAGTAGCTAAGTTACTTTAATGAAAAAAAAATCAGCAACTGGTCAGAAAATTATTTGTCTGAATCGAAAAGCAAGTTTTAATTATTTTTTTCTTGAATTGCTAGAAGCTGGAATAGCTTTAAAAGGATCAGAAGTTAAATCATTAAGAGATGGTAAAGGAAGTATAGCAGACTCATATGCTGTTGATAATAATGGCGAGATGTTTTTAATAAATTCCCACATACCTTTATATCGTCAATCGTCTTATAATAATCACGATCCAAAAAATAATAGAAAACTTTTATTAAAAAAAAAAGAAATCAATAAGCTTATTGGTAGAATAAACCAAGATGGTTTAACATTAATACCTACCAAATTATATTTTTCAAAAGGAAAAGTTAAAGTAGAAATTGCTGTTGCTAAAGGTAAGAAGCTATATGATAAAAGACAAGTTAAAAAAACTAGAGATTGGAACAGAGAAAAAGCAAGATTGTTAAGCAAGAATAATAAATGATACATTTAAATATTGGCTCTAATTTAGAGTCAAAATATGGGTCTAAATTTGACAATATATCTTCAGCTATTAATCTATTAATAAATTCAAAAATAAAAGTAATAAGAGTTTCGAATTTTTATGAAACACCATCTTATCCAAATAATAATTTTCCAAAGTTTTTAAATGTAGGATTAGCAGTAGATTATAACGATAAATGTCTTAATCTTTTTAAGATTATTAAAAAAGTTGAAAAAGAATTAGGTAGAATTAGAACAAAAAAAAATGAACCTAGAGTTATTGATATAGATATAATCGATTTTAAAAGTGAAGTTAAAAATACAAAAGAATTAATCTTACCTCATCCGAGATGCCATTTAAGAAATTTTGTTTTATTCCCAATTTTACAAATAGATCCTAATTGGTCTCATCCTATTTTAAAGAAAAATGTGCAATATTTGATAAATAATCTTGGTCAAAAATCCAGGATAGAGATTACAAGATTGCATAAAAATGTTAATATTTAAATATGATTAATAATAATGAATTAATTGATCAAATTAAATCATACAATAGATTTTTAAATTCAGAGTCTTTAAGCAAAGCATATAACTTTGCATTAGAAGCACATCAAAATCAAAAAAGAGATGAAGGTGTACCTTATATAATTCATCCAGTGGCAGTTGCTAAGATTTTAACAGATTTAAAGTTAGATAGCGCCACGATAACTACAGGACTGTTACACGATACGATAGAAGATACTAATGTTACTTATGAAACTGTAAAAAAAGAATTTGGAGAAGAAGTTGCAAATTTAGTTGAAGGAGTAACAAAAATTTCAGCCTTAGAAGATAAAGCATCAGATGACTCAAAAGCTGAAAATTTTAGAAAATTAATTCTAGCCACATCAAAAGATATAAGAGTATTACTAGTTAAGCTTGCTGATAGATTACATAATATGCGTACTATCCAATTTGTTAAAGATAAAAACAAAATTATAAGAAAAGCTAAAGAGACCATGGAAATTTATGCCCCTTTAGCTGATAGAATGGGAATGAATAGAATTCGCGACGAGTTGGAAGATTTATCTTTCTCAGTTTTAAACAAACCAGCAAGAGATTTAATTTTAGAGAGGTTGGACTTTATAAAAAATAATACAGAAGATACTTTTAAAACTATTTCTGTTGATTTGATTGAAATTTTAAAAAATAACGGTATAACTGCCACAATTACTGGAAGAGAAAAAACACCTTTTTCAATTTGGCGAAAAATTCAAAATAAAAAAATATCACTAGAGCAACTTACAGACATAATAGGATTTAGAGTAATTGTTAAAAATATTGAAGATTGTTACAAGACTTTAGGAATTTTCCATAGTAGATTTTCCACAATTCCAGGAAAGTTTAAAGACTATATATCGACACCAAAAATTAATAATTATAAATCAATTCATACTGCTGTAATTGGACCAAAAAAAAATAGAATTGAAATTCAAATAAGAACACATGACATGCATGAATTTGCACAAAGAGGTATCGCTTCTCATTGGAAATATAAATCATCTGAAAAATTTTCAGAATTATCTTGGAAAGAATATGATTGGCTAAGAGATTTAGTAGAAATTATTGAGGCTGGAACAAGCCCCGAACATTATTATGAGTTTACTAAATTACAAATGTTCCAAGAAAATGTTTTTTGTTTCACACCTAAAGGGGCAGTAATTAAATTACCCAAAAAAGCAACACCCATTGATTTTGCTTACGCTGTACACACAAAAATAGGAAATAGCGCGATTGGTTGCACTATAAATGGAAGTCATTCTACACTTCAAACAATTCTCAAAAATGGCGATCTTGTAAAAATAGAGACATCAAAGAATGCTTCTCCATCATTACATTGGTTATCTTCATCGGCTACAGGAAAGGCTCGTTCCGCAATACGTAGATATTGGCAGGATAAATCCACAGAAAACTTAAAGGCAGAAGAAAAAAATTATTCAAGTACAATAGAGGTTGATTTACCTCATAAGCCTGGTGTTTTAGGTCATATAACTTCTTTAATTGGGCTTAATAATGGAAATATTATAAATTTAGAAATTATTAAAAGAAATAAAGAGCATTTAACATTCTCATTTGATCTGCAAATTAAAGATTTGAAAAATTTTACAAACTTGATAAGTCAAATAAAGCAAAGTAATTTAAAATTTAAAATAATTCGACATAAACAGAAAAAAAATGCTTTCATTAAAAGAATCTTTGAAAATTTTAAAAGAAACTAACGCTTTAATCGAAGGCCATTTTATACTTTCCTCGGGTCTACATAGCCCAAAATATGTTCAATGTGCTCAACTTATGAGCAAGCCAAATCAAGCAGTAAAAATATGTGAGTCCCTAGCAAATAAAATTAAAAATGAATTTAATGATTTTGACTTAATATTATCTCCTGCAATGGGAGGGATAATTGTTGGTTATGAATTAGGTAAAATTTTAAACAAACAAACTATATTCTCTGAAAGAGTTAACGGTAATTTTGAATTAAGAAGAGACTTTAAAATAAAAGAAGGGGATAAAGTTTTAATTGTAGAAGATGTAATAACCACTGGAAAATCTAGTATAGAATGCTCAAAATTAATTATTTCAAATAAGGCGAATGTAATCGGTTATGCATGTATTATAGATAGATCTAATGGTAAATCTAAAATCAAAGAAAAAATTATTTCTCAAGTAGAACTAGATATTCCAACATACAATAAAGATGATTTGCCAAAAGAACTTTTATCAATTGAAGCGGTTAAACCAGGAAGCAGAAATCTTTGATGAAAAGAATTAGGTTGGGTGTAAACATAGACCATGTTGCAACTGTTAGAAATGCCAGAGGAGAGGTCTATCCAAGTCCACTAAGAGCAGCAATATTAGCTGAGAAAAATGGAGCAGACTCTATTACCATTCATTTAAGAGAAGATAGAAGACATATTAATGAATACGATTTAAAAAAAATTATTAAAAAATTAAAGATCCCACTTAATCTTGAAATAGCAGCCACAAAAGAGATGTTAAAAATTGCTTACCGAAGCAGACCAACTTTTATATGCATAGTTCCGGAAAAAAGAAAAGAAATCACAACAGAGGGAGGGCTTAATTTAAATCATAACAAAAATTTTTTGAAAATATTAATTAAAAGGTTAAAGAAAATTAATTCTAGGATAAGTCTCTTTATAGAGCCAAGTTTAAAAGATTTAGAAGATGCAAAACAATTAGGTGCAGACTGTGTTGAAATACATACCGGAAAACTTTGTAATCTTATAAATAAAAAAAAAAAATACAAAAATGAATTTATGAGAATTAAAAAAGCAGTTCATATAGGCAATAATCTGGGATTGGAAGTTCACGCAGGGCACGGATTAACTTATACTTCAGCTAAAATATTATCCAAAATTAAAGGTATTCAAGAATTTAATATTGGTCACTTCTTAGTTGGAGAGTCAATATTCGATGGAATGCCATTAATAATAAAAAAATTTAAGAAGATTTTGAAATCATGAATATTTTTGGTATCGGAACTGATATAGTTAGTGTTGATAGAATAAAAAGTTCCTTAAAAAATAAAAAATTTATAAATCGTATTTTTAACAAAAAAGAAATTTTGAGATGTAAAAATATTAATAACAGTAAAAATTGTTATGCTAAAAGATTTGCAGCAAAAGAGGCTTTTTCAAAAGCTTTAGGTACAGGTATTTCAAATGGAATAAGTTTAAATGAGATTATCGTATTAAATAAAAAATCAGGTAAACCTTATATAAGTATTATCGGTCTAACTAGAAAAATAATTAATAAAAAATTTAAAAAAAAAAAAATAAAAATATCATTATCACTTTCTGATGAAAAAAAATATGCGGTAGCTTTTGTAACAATATCATTATGAATACAAAAAAAATTATTTACATTCTATATGATAATGCAAAAACTTTAATTGGAGCATTAATAATAGCAGTTTTAATTAGATCATTGTTATTCCAACCTTTTTATATACCTTCATCGTCAATGGAACCTACTTTACTAGTTGGAGATCGTATATTTGTATCAAAATATGCTTATGGTTATAGCAAACATTCATTTCCATTTAGTCCAAATATTACTAATAAACGTTTTTTTTCAAAATCGCCTGCAAGGGGTGATTTAGTTGTCTTCAAAACACCCGCAGATAATAGAACAGATTATATCAAAAGATTAATTGGAATGCCTGGTGATACAATACAATTTATTGATGGTGAAATACTTATTAATAACAAGAAACTTTTAAGACAAAAAATAGAAAATAAAAATATTACAAGATGTGGAAATTTTTTGCTTGAAACTAATACTTACATTGAAACTTTACCAAATGGATTACAACATTTAGTTGCTTACAAAAAGAAAGGCTCTTTGCAAAACTCTAAAGTTTATAAGGTGCCAAAAAATCATTTTTTTTTACTTGGCGATAATCGTGATTGTTCTAAAGATAGTAGATATCTAGAAAGCGTTGGATATGTAAATAATTTAAATTTAGTCGGAGAAGCTAAGCTTATTTTTTTCTCTAATGATACGAACATCAGTAGTTTGTTAAAAATTTGGAATATAAATAAATCGTTTAGATTTGATAGGCTATTTAAAGCAATATAATGGAGAAAAAAATTAAAGAACTTGAAAAAATTATTAAGTATAATTTTAATGAATCTTTACTTTTAGAGAAAGCTTTAACTCATAAAAGTTTCAATAACGACATAAACAATGAAAAATTAGAATTTTTGGGTGATAGAGTGTTAGGCTTAATTATTTCAGAAACTCTTTTAGAAAAATATCCTGACGAAAAAGAGGGAATAATTGATAAAAAATTTGCAAATTTAGTGAATAAGAAAACATGCTCACTAATTGCAAAAAAAATTAATTTAAAAAAATTTATTCTACTTGGATCCTCGCATAAAAAACTTGAACGTTCAGCTGATAAAATTAGCAGTGATTGTTTAGAAGCAATTGTTGGTGCGATTTACCTTGACGGAGGGTTTAAATCTGTTGAAAAGTTTATACTAACTTTTTGGGAAGAATATTTGTTAAAATCAACCATAACTTTAATTGACGCCAAAACTAAACTTCAGGAGTTTAGTCTTAAAAAATTCAAAGAGCTTCCGAAATATACATTTTTTAAAAAAACGGGACCACAACACAGACCATTATTTAAAACAGAGGTGCAAATACCTAACTCTAAAAAGATAGTCGGCATAGGTTCTTCCAAAAAAAATGCACAACAAAATGCTGCTTCTAAATTATTAAAAATTTTAAATATATGATTTGGGAAGACGAGTGTTATTTATTATCAAAAAGAAAATTTAGAGAAAATGCAAATATTATAAATATTTTTACTCAAAAAAAGGGCAAGATCAATGGCATTGTCTATGGAGGAACTTCCAGAAAAATCAGAAACTATCTTCAAATTTCTAACAAATTATTTGTTTCACATACATCCAAAAGTGAAAATAAAATAGGATATTTTAAAACAGAGTTGATTAAACCAATTTCACCTTTATATTTCAATGATAAAAAAAGAACTTCCGCATTAATTTCTATTTGTTCATTGCTAAATATTTTATTACCTGACTCACAGCCTAATAAAAAAATTTACGAATCCTTTGAAAAATTAATTGACTTTTTTAACCTAGAAAATTGGATTTTTTTTTATATTTTTTTTGAAATTAATCTCATTAAAGAACTTGGTTATGACACTAACCTTACTGAATATTTAAATAATTTAGTAAAAGACAAAAATTTTATTAAAATTAAAATTGATGGTTACATCTATGATATTCCAAACTATTTGATAAAAAAAAAGATACCAGAAAATTCTACAAATCTACTTATTCGAAAATCTCTTTATTTTACAAGACAAGTAATGCAAAATAAATTTTTTTTAACAAATAATCTAATATTTCCAAAATCTCGTGTAATCCTTGAAAATTATTTTAATTAAGATTTAAATTTTTTAGCAATATCTAGAGCAAAATAAGAAACAATTGCTGAAGCACCAGCTCTTTTTAAACATATAAGACTTTCTATTATTGCCTCTTCATTAATTAATTTATTGATAATTCCATTCTTTATTAAGCTATATTCCCCTGAAACTTGATACGCTAAAACTGGTACTTTAAAATTTTCTTTTACCTTTTGGATAATATCTAAATATGGCAAGCCAGGTTTAACCATTACCATGTCAGCACCTTCTTTAATATCTAAAGCTACTTCTCTAAAAGATTCATTGCTATTAGCAAAATCCATTTGGTAATTTTTTTTATCAGTTCTTAAAGCTTTTTTAGATCCAACAGCATCTCTAAAGGGCCCATAGAAATTAGAAGCAAATTTAACTGCATAAGAAAGAATTTGTACATCGTGAAATTTATGTTTATCGAGATACTTTCTAATTTTTCCAACTCGTCCATCCATCATGTCTGATGGTGCTATCACATCACAACCCATTTGAGCTTGCATTAAGGCTTGTCTAACTAAAATATTAATTGTTTCATCATTAATTACATAATTATTTTTTAGAAGTCCGTCATGTCCATGGGTGGTATAAGGATCTAAAGCAACATCAGACATTATTCCAATATTATTCCTAAATCTTTTTTTTATAAATCTTATACCTTTACAGACTAAATTATTTTCATTTAATGACTCTGTTCCAAATTTATCTTTTTTATTATTTGGTGTTGATGGAAAAAGAGCCACCATTGGAATTTTTTGTTTGATAACGTTGCTTACAACCGAACCCAACTGATCTATAGAATATCTGTAGATGCCAGGCATTGATTTAATAGCTTGTTTTTTATTTTTTCCTTCTATAAGGAAAATCGGATATATTAAATCATTACTAGACAAGTTATTCTCTTGAATCAATCTTCTAGACCAGTCGTATTTTCTGGTTCTACGAAGTCTTAAACTAGGATATTTTCCGGTAATCATGATTTATTTAATTTATTATGCGACAAATGTATTATACAAATATATAATACAAAGATATAAATAACAATAACTGATGACAATAGACACAAAAAATATTGTAAAACTTGATTCTAAAAAAGATCTGAAAATTTTAAATTTTTCAGACTTTCAAAAGCAGAGTTTAAAATTTGATATTGTCAAACTTCAAGAAGCTTATAAACAAATAATACAAACAAAAAAATTTGATGATGGTGGAGGAATTTCTCATTTTGGTGCGATATGTTTGACTAGAATACCAGGAGATCCAGAGTCAGTTAAAGGTCATAAAGCAAGAGGAGTATATTGGACAAAACCTGACAAATCAGGAAATGAAGTTGTTAGAGATATAAGTATTGATGAGACCGCATATTCAGAATTTATACCTGACTATGAAAATACATATTTTAAAGAGGTATTTGATGTTTTGTCATCTAAATATAAGTTAGGTAGAGTAAGAATTTTATTAAAAGAACCTAGATCAACTTTAAGTTGGCATAGAGATCCAGAACCAAGACTCCATATTCCAATTATTACAAATCC
>Ga0181422_1000644_pt1 | contig 11329 bp, 13 predicted proteins | sample 45SPOviralmetaG_FD_130147 | JGI IMG/M metagenome (GOLD analysis project Ga0181422, IMG submission 130147) | Marine viral communities from the oligotrophic San Pedro Time Series (SPOT) site, San Pedro Channel, CA, USA - 45 SPOT_SRF_2013-07-18 | ecosystem: Environmental > Aquatic > Marine > Strait...
AAAGAGCCACTAACACCTATTAAACCACCAGCATTTATAAATATAAATCTATTATCACTATTCTTTTTAACAAAAAAACTTAATGTATAAGTAGTGCTATCAACAACATTTACATTACCAGTAAAAAACCTATGCTTACCTGTACTTGTATCTTCTTTTAACTCCATAGCATTGTATTCTCCCGTAGGAGATGTTGCTTTGTCGTTTGTTAAAGTAGCACCTGTTAAACTTTTACCAGTAGAAGATTCAGAATATGTTTGTGTATTAGTTTTTTGACTTTCTAACAACAAACTTGGACAATCACTATTTAACCAATCTAATCTTGGGTAATCTTCACTTACTGTTTCTATAAGACCATCTTTATTTACTCTTGTTGCTGAATCTCCTCTATCAAAAGTAAAATCTCCACTACCATCACTTGGCAATATAGAATAGACTACACTGTCGTTATATCCGCTTGGTATTAATGCTAACTTTGGTTTTACCATTTTTCTTTTTTGTTAAATACTTTATGATCTTATTTAGATTCTCTCTCTTTATTTTATACTCCATATTAAAGCACCCATCCTACCCAGTTTGCATCCTTATCTGGATACATATCTTCATTCTGATTAGAATTATACTCTGGGAATAAATTACTATTAAAGCTCATATAATCTATAAATCTTCTAGTATAAAAATCTGCAAAGTTTCTATGCTTCTGTACTAGAAAATCAACCTCTTCTTTTGTAGCATTTTCACTGCTCTCTGCAGAATGCTTTACTAGACCTCCATTTTTTAATTCAAAACTTGCAAATGGCATATAGTCTACCATAGCAAAGTGAATTAGCATTGGTTGTATATATTCGTTTACTATGTTTAAATAATTACCAGTTAAATTACCAGTAGATATATCATTAGTAATCTTATCATATAGTTTAGTCCCTATATAATTTTGAATATGCATCTCTTGAGCTATTTTTATAAAGTAAATAAACTTATCCGTGTCCACTGATCCATCAATAATACTGTTCTTAACAATATCAGATCTTTTTATAAATAGTACTGTAGCCATATTATTTTCTCCAATAGTTATTTTTAGCAGAGGCTATCTGTGCTACCTCTGGTTCATTTACTGGCATCTTTGCCTCACTCCGTAAGCTAGGATCTAACTCTGCTATTTTAGCTCTAGCTTCTGATACAGATATTCTCTCATTATTTTTTCTTAAGTATGTTTGTCTCATCCAGTAGTGTGAGCAATTAACTCCACCTTTATAAAGCCATATATTATATGTAGACTCTCCTTCAGCAGCTAATTCACTATTAGCACTACTTTCCTTATCTAAATCTTCCTTTCTATATACCTTAGCTGCAGACATCATCTTTTGACAAAAGTCTCTACTTTTTCCTCTAGTGCTTCTACCAGCAGTATAGACATATCTTACTTTTAATATGCTTGTATCTTGCTCACTAGTCTTATTAGGACTACTAGAAACGACACTAGCAAACTTTAGTGTTTTATGTATTAAGTCATCATACTCATTAGCTGGTCTCTCATCTATTAATTCATAGTCAGATAGATCCTCTTGCTCTATATCCATAAGAGCTTCAAAGAGATCACTCTTCATTCTGTCTATATCCTTTAAAGGAACACAGTTAGGCACTTCTCTACCATCTTTTATTTTAGTACCTATCATTTCATATCCTGGCTCACAAGGCTTTTTAAGATCGTGAGTCTCACAAGGCATATAATAAGTCTTATCATCTAAAGTATGTTCGTGGTATCCTTCACATCCCATTTCTTTTGCTACTGCTTCTGCTTCCTCTATAGTTTCATATGCAACTCTACCATCTATTTGTATACTCATTGATAGCTTCTGACCTGTCTCCTCTTCTACTTGCTCCTTAGTCATTGCATTATCTAAGTCAGTAAATTCAAGCGGCTGAAGTGTTTTAAAGTATAAATTAAGCACGATATCGTTAAAAGCTAGTATATCATTAAAAGCATCTATTAAAAGCTCTTGAAAAGGCTTAATTACAGTATTATCCATTAAGATACTAGCGGTCTTTAATTCATCAGCATTATTTCCTAGTCCAGTACTGTCTTTAATACCTAGTAACATAGGAGATATAATTCTATGAGATACCATTACTTTTAATTGGCTCTCTTCTGATAAAAATTGATATTGTTGATGAGCATCACTAAGTTGTACTGGCTCTATAGAAGCTTCATTTTCTTTAGAATCATTAAAAGCTAATATAAACTTACCAGCATTACTAGTACCGCTAAACTTTTGTTGTATTTTTCTCTCTATGTCTGTTTGAGTCTCTTCATCTGGAACTCCGTTATTAAACGAAATCATCATACTTGGAGCTAAACCATTCATTATATTGTTAAGATGGTAATTAGCAATCTCCTCTTCTAGCTCTGCATACTGCAAACCACCTTGATAATCTACTGGACTATAGTAATAGAATCCAGCTCTATAAGGCTTAACACAGTATATCTCTATTTCATCACTAGATGTACCAAAAGCACTAAATCTTTCTGGCTCTTCACTAGGTTTTTTATCTTGCCAATCAGACATATAATAGTAAGAATCTATCTCACCCTCTTCATTTGCCTTTCCTACTCTAAGAGTTTCTATAGGAAAATGAGCAACCTCTACTATTTTAGTGTGATTAGAGTTATAAATAACTTGCATAGCACACTGTCCCATAAGTTTTAGATCATAACATAACTTTCTTACACAAGAGTCCTTTAATAAAGACTTCATTTGTGCATACTCATTAGGTTTTTTACTACTATCTGTAGCATCTACTCCTTTTCCAAAGATTAACTGACTAATTCCGTTTATTGCAGCATTATTTGTTGCTGATCCATTGTAGCGATCTATCAAATACTGATAGTAGTCATTATCATCTCCATATGCTACCCAATCTTTGTTTTTAAATTCTTTAATCTCTGGAGTAGTATAGGTGCTTAGGTTTACTATTTTTATACTCATATTATTATATAATCGTTATCGTAACTATTTTCTGTAGTATACTCATTTTCATTTATAGTGTAGTAATCATTATTAGATTGATTTATAGTTTGATCAGTGCAGAATAATTTATCTTTATAAACTACAGATCCAGAAATCAATACATCCATATTGTAAAACACATCTTTTGTTAATGTACCAAACACAGCATCAAAGCTCATATAATCTCGAACTGTAGAAGCTGTAGCTGTTACACTTACTACTGCTTTAGTACTCTCATTAGTAAGCCTTACAGTAACTTGACCATTTACATATTGTCTAGGAATTACTTTAAAAGTCTTAGTCCCACTTGTTCCTATAATCTTCATACTAATATAACGTACTAAAACTAAATTTTGTAATATAAAAAAAGGGATACCTTAAAGATACCCCTTTCCTATATAAAACTAACTAAAAATTACGGATTTATTTGTGCAGTACTAATTTCTGCTTCAAATGCAGTTGCATCCACAAAATAAGCTGGTAAAGTTTCTTGAGCAGCCATTGTTAAAGTGAATCCACTTAAGTCTGCCATTCCAGCTCCAGTAACAATAGTACCTCCAGAGCAATCTGCTCCGTGAGAAGCACCTACCATAAGGTAATTACCATTATAATCTTTTACTACAATGTGAGGTCTAGCCTTAACTATAAGGATTAGTTCCTCTTGTGTAGCTTTATCTAATTTAGTCAAAGTCAGATTTAGAGTCTGCTCATAAAAAGCAGTCCCATTCTCTCTAGATGCTGTGATAGTTTGTTCTAAGCTAGAGTTTCCTTTTACATCAAACTCAAAGAAGTCTGGAGTTCCAGCAAAAGCAGTAACTTCTCCAGAAGTAACTGTTAATGCACCCATAGTTCCAAAGTCCGCAAAGTAAACCGCTTGAATACCACCAACGCTATCCTTACAAGGTACTGTTCGACCAGTTGTTAAATTACAAGCCATATTTATTTTTTTAAAGAAAAAGGGTAGGTAAGACTATTCCAACCCACCCTCTTAATATGTTAAACTATTTTTTATTATGCTAAAGTAAGCAATGTACAGTCAGATCCAATTCCGTATTGGATTCCACTTGTGAATCGCATTACAACTCTAACATTCTGATCTCCTAATACTGCAGAAGTATCAATTAACTTAACTTCGTTGTGGTCAGATAATAAACCAGTACCGAAATATAAGTTAGAAGCCTCAGCAGCTACAATGTGGTCAGATGGCATACCTGGACAGTGCTGTATTTTGATTCCTTCAAAAGCTAAAGCATTACCCATATTATACCACTGTGATCCTTTATTGTCTGTACCAGCAGCTCCTAATCCAGAAGCACCAAATCCACCTAAAGCTCTTACATATGCTTGTAAAGCTACAGTAGGTACATATAAAGTTAAATCTTCTTTACCATATACAGCAGAAGGAATAGCATCTACTACATTTCCAAATAATGTTACGATATTAGCAGAAGTGAAAGCAGTTTCAGATCCGTTTGAAGCATCATTTACTGTTCCATCAGCAGCCATAAGCACTGTGAATCCATCAAACTCTCCAGCGTTTCCATTTACTCCACCCCAGATGTTTTGCTCAGTTTTCTCAGCAACTTTAGCAGCAACTTGTCCGATTAAGTAATCAGAGAAAGCTGGAGGAAGGTTATCAAATGTACTCATACCCATAGAAATAGCTTCCCAATCGCTTCTGTAATCTTTCTTACATAACTGTAGGTTTACTTGAAATTCTTCTGGTTGTAGTATTCTTTCTGTAAGAGTTAAAGTATCAGCATCAAAATCAAAATCACAAGTAGCATTAGCGATAATACTTCCTACGTCTAATTTTTTAACTACCTCTTTGTACTTTACATTAGGCTTAACAGTGATAGCTCCATCATTTAAAGTCTTACCACTCAATAATGCTGCAGAGATGTACTTTCCAGCAAATTCTCCAGCATAACTAGTTGAAATCGGATCAGTCATTGAATTGTCTACATCCGAAAAATTAAATCTTTTTTTCATTTTATTATTATTTGTTTAATTGTCTTAATACTCTATCTAGAGTAGTTTCTTTTCTGTTTTGTGAGAATTTAATCTCTTGTCTTTTAGAGGCTTTTCTTTCTGGAGAGTGGTTGAACTTTTTGCTCATTTCTTCTTTCTTCTCCTCTTTTTTCTTTTCCTCTTCTTCTTCTTTTTTCTCGTAAGAATCTTCAAACTTCTTTTTAAGTTTTTTCAATTCCTCTTTTACCTCCTCTAAAGCTGGTGCTACCACCTCTACTACTGCTTCTACAATAGCTTCTACTTCTGGAGCTACTTCTTCTGGTACTTCAGTTTCGATAACTTCTTCTTCAGCTTCTACTGCTACTGGCTCTTCTGCTGGAGCTTCTGATTCTCCGATAGAAGCAATTACCCCTTCTTCCTCTACAATTAAAGAACGACCATCCTCTAATTTGTATTCTCCGATAGGTAAAGCTACTCGCTCATCATCAGTAACAATAAAAACAGACTGACCAGCCTCAAAAGACTCAGCCTCGATAACTGTACCATTGTCTAAAGTCTGCTGAGCTAATTTTACACTAGCATTCAATAGAGCTTTAATCTTAGATAACATCTCTGTCGTTTTCATATATTTATTATTTATTAATTAACTAAAATCTGACAAGCCAAATCTATCATTAGCTTGTGTTAACAATTCTTTATAAGCTGATTTAAATTCAGAGTCTACACTTTCAGCGACACTTAATATATTTTTAATCTCATCATAGTCTCTAATTAATTCTGATGGATTTATACCTAAATCATTAGCTTTTTCTTCTAAAGTTTCTATTTTAGATCTCATATCTGTATAAGCCTCTTCAAAACTATATGCAGCACCATTAATTACATAGTTGTCAACTGCTATAGATAGTTCACTATTAAATTCCATAATTTTATCTATCCACTCTCTCATAAATTCTACACCATAAGAAGCCTCAGTATAAGATTGCTCTAACCATCCAAACTCATTATCAATTTCATCTACTACAGATAATTCTACTTTTTTCTTAGTCATTCCCTTAGCAATTCTGCTAAATACTGTTTTTTTAGTGTTCATTTTTATCTATTTAATTCGTTTGCTAATTCGTATAACTCGTATAATTCGTTTTGTAGACCTACTACATCAGTAGCAGTATTTTCTGCTTCTGTAAATTTTTCCTGTCCTAATCTATATGCTTCGCTTTGATCTGCATCTATACCTAAATCACTAGCCATACCTTCAAAAGAACTTAAAGCTTGTTCTAGTCTATCTCTATTGTCAATGTAGCCTTGTAGTTTTTCTTCTAAAGAATCAAAGTTAGATATAAAAGAATTTGCTGCATCTCTAGCTTGAGATATAATACTTTTTAACTCAGATTCATTATTTCTTAAATCACTTAAACCAGAATCTAATTCTGAAGCATTTAAACCATCTATTGCAGATTGAATGTCATCAGAAGCTGAAAGCTCTGACTTAAACTGCTTACCAAATAATCTACTAAATACTGTGTTTCTAGTACTCATAGTTTTTTATTTAAATAAGTCTTCGCTATCATTTAATTCAGACGTGTAGTAATTTATATTTTCCCACCAAGCGTCTTCAATAGCTTTGAAATAAAAAAAGTCTTCTTTTGCTATTGCCTCTAACTCTGTAAAATTACCTATGTCGCTTGGATCAATTCCCAGCTCGTCCGCGCTTTGTCTTGTACGTTCTATCAAGTCGTCTACCTCTTCAGTATAACGATAGCCCAGCTCTAAAGTAGTTTTAGCATCTGGTATAAGTGTCTGTATTTCGGTTAAAATTTTTTGCATTTCGCCTCCTAGACGTTCCATATCCAAAACAATTTGCTCAGCTTTATTTTTAGGTTCGTTTAAATATTCAATGTAAAAGTCAATACTTTCTTTAAGTGTGCTTAAAGCTACTTTTTTAACTCCTTTAGATAGCTGTGCGTAAATTCTTTCTTGTGTAGTCATAATTAGATTTATAATAATATAACGTTTTTATAATTTTTTTTGCATTTTTAACCTCTACCTATTCCTTGCGCCCATAAGCTACCATCACAGCACTTTCTATCATAGGTTAATTGATCTTTACATAAGCAGCCTCTACGACTATTCTTTGGACTTGTTCTACTAGGAGTTTTTTCGTACTTATTTTTTTTCATCTAGCTTTTCTAATTTATTAATTGCCCATTCAATACCAGAAGTACCTCCCCAAGCATCCCACATCAATCCTCCACACCCTTCTGAGTATGGTACATCTTTATTTTGTTGATGTCTTTTAAAACTAGCCATACGAGCTATAGTGTCTCTGCTTATTCCTTCTTTCTTTGCTAATTGGTTTGCTCTTTGTTTACCTACATCAGTTCCGCAAGATCCCCATCCATTTTTTTCTGCCCATTCTAAAGCTCTCTTAGCATTATTACTAGCAGAATCTGGATAGTCTGTATATGACTCTAGATTTGTTTCTGCTTCTAAGATCATTTGTTTAATCTTGAGAAGTTCTAAACCAGCTTCTATCTCTTTACTTAATTCTTCTTTTTTACTCTTCTCTACAAAGTAGCCTTCTATAGAAAATCCTTTTACTTTACCTTCCTTTACGAAATCTTGCCACACTTCATCATTAGTAACCTTCATAGTACCTACCCAAGTTCCTATTGGTAGATTCATATCATACATTTGGCTTTTATCTTTTACCTCATCCTCTACTATCCAGGATTCAACTAAACAAAGACCAGATAACTCTAACCTATGCTCAAATGTAGAATTGTTTTGGTATCCGTTCATTAAAAACATCTCAGAAGCTTTTCTTACTGTTTCTCTAGTAAAATAAATATAGTACTCATCATCTCCATCTTTTCTATAGATAGTTTTATTAGGTACAAGTAAAGCACCAGTAAGCAGTCTTTTATCAGTGTCTGCTTCTGCTAGTTTATATTCTTTCTGTTCATTAAGAGCTACAAAGTTTTCTTCTATAGCTGGATGCTCTACTATACTTATTGCATCTATACCAGCAAATAAGCTGTCATCCTCTTCCTCAATAATTAGTTCTACTATTCTCATACTATTATAACGTATTAATTTTTTATTTGGTTAAAGTGTAGCATCTTTTATAATTCCATTTTGTAGGCTTTGTGCTGTTGTTACATCATTAGCTACTACATAAGCTTGGACTGGCTCTTGTGTTTGTTCCCCTATAGCTTCTGCTAATTGACTTGTTTCTGTAGCTCCTACTATATTAAAGCTTGGAGCTTGTGGAGTTGCTGCTGCTGCTGATACAGATGCTCCTCCTCCACCAGAAGATTTTGGAACTTTAGTAGATATAATCTTTTTAACATTAGCAAACCCTACTGCACCAGTAGCAATTGCTTGTGCTATAGCGTATCCTGGAATACCTTTTTTTGAAAAAGCCTGTAATTGTCCAGCAATAGAAGCATAAGTACTAATTAAAGATGCAGCTACTGCCATAGCTTTACCAGAAGCAGTTTCTTGCCCTATAACATTACTAACAGATTGTAGCGAGTGAGCATATCCCATAGCTGCAGTCATTTTCTGTTTAAACTCTTCTTCTGATATTTCTACACTTACATCTGAAAGATCTTTTAATAGATTATTCTTTTGCTCAGTAGATAATAGTTCATCTGAATTTATAGCATCTCTTCTTTGTTGTAGTACTTCTCTTTGTTGATCAAATGTTAGAGTGTCAAACTCATTGTCTAATTCTAACTGTTCTATTTTCTCTTGTTGTTTCTTTAAGAGCTTTGCTTTATCTTCTTCATCAAACTTCTCTTGCAGCTCTTGCTCTTTAGTTCTTTGTGCTTCTTTTAAAGCAGTAGTATCTTGACCATATAGATCTGCTAGTCTAATAAGTTCTTTATAGTGATCTTGTATCTTCTTTAACTCTTCTGCTCTTTTCTCCGCTTCTGTATCTATCTCTCCCTGTCTTATTTTCTCTAAAGCTTCTGCTCTCTTTTTAGCTTCTTCTTTAGCTTTGTCTGCAGCTTTTTTTTCTTGATCCTCTTTATCTTTTTGATCTTGCAGAATAAAATTATCTCTAGTGTTTTTTAGTTTTCTTAATTGTTCCTCAGTTTCATCTATAGTAGCTTGACCTTCTTCTGCAATTTCCTCTGGATCAAATAACATAGATGAGGTCTTTTCTAAAAATCCTTCTGTTAATGCAGTACCTTCTTCTAAAACTCCTAGTGAAGCTAAACTATTAGTAATACCATCAATTAATCCAGTAATAATTAATAGAGGTGTAGATAAAAATGCTATTATACCTTTAGCTATACTTTTGTTTCTTTCTGCAGCTTCTATTTGAGATTTTTTCATCTCCTTCTGAGTAAGTAACTGAGCTTCTAGGTTTGATATAGTTTCGTTTAACTGTTGCTTTTTAAGATCTCTAATTTCCTTTTCAGTTTTACCTTGAAGCTTTAGAGTATTCTCCATTTGACTTATCATCTGTGATTGTTTCTCAGATTCAGCCACAGATTCTTTTTGAGTCTCTAATAGTTTTTTCTGTTCGGAACTTACACCGCTTACAAGTCCTTTAATATCTTCCCAATATGCTACAATTAATCCAAGAGCTACAACTAAAGCACCTATACCAGTTGTTACTAAAGCAGTTCTAAATCCTTTAACACTTTTTATTAAACCTCTAAAACCTCCAATACCATCTTTTACTGCTGCCGCTAAATCTTTTACTTTTGTAGCATAACCTCCAGTAGCTTTATCTAAAGCCTTAAATCCATCTCTTTGTTTATCCCCAGCAGTAGCAACTTTTCCTAAAGCTATGTTAAGCTCATTAATAGCTTTTACTGCTTTGTCGGTTTTCGCTACTACTTCTACTTCTGCTGTTTGCATAATTCTCTTTTAAATTGTTCTATACCTTCTTTAAATGTTTCTGGCATTTTATATTTACCTTTTGCTATGTCTATGTATTTACCTTTAAAATCATATTCTAAAGCATATAGTATATCTCTTATCATAATGTCGTTTCAAATGTATTAGTAATTTCTGCATCAAAATTAGTATAGGATGCTTGAACACCTAGCTTATAAGTTATACCGCTTGTTAATGGTGTAAACTTATGAGTAGTGCCTGTGATTGTTGTTATATAAACATCATCTATGTAAACCTTATAACCTACAACTCCACTTATTGCTGTCCAACTTAATGTAATAAATGTTGTGCTTATAACATCTACTGTTGGTGCTGCTAATCTTGGTGCATTAGGATTTGTACCACTCTCTAATTGACTTACACTAAATAAATCATTAATTAATTCTAAATCACTCTTATTAGTTAATAGGTTTGTTTTTATACTATTAATTCTATAGCTTCTGCCAGATATTATAAACCTATCGTTTAACTTGTACTTAAGTAATATATGTAAAGGTAGATAAGCACTTACTTTTAACTTTCTTCCTTTTACATCAAAGATGCTTTGTATATAATCTAGATAATATTTACTAAATAAATTCTGTCCTACTATTTCGTGAAAAAACTCATCTTGTTCTTCTCCAAAGTTTAATGAGGTATCTCCAGAAGTATTGTCAAATATTTGTGATGGTCTTTTATAATTAGTCAAATGTGTATTACCTCCTCCTGGTTCTGGATTATGCCAAACAATTCTACTATCTGTATCAGTGGTATTTTTTATGTATAATAATAAAGGTTTGCCTATTGTTGGATTATTATCTTTATCAAGCATTGAGCCTTGACAAACATTAGTTAAAGTTGTTCCGTTAGTTAAATATAATCTTTCATACATCATTTTCTCAAAATCAACTTCTACTTTATAATCACTACCATCCCATTGATCATTACCATAGCTTTCCTCTGAAAAAGGATAACCTTGTAATTCTTCTGAAAATTGTATTAATTGAGTTTTCTTACTCTTAAAGTTAAATGATATATTTTTATACTGAAGCAACTTACTTACATCACTGCTTGACATATCTACATATTTAGTAATGTCATATCTTTTACCAGCATTATAAAAATCGTTTAGTGTTTCTACTTGTAAAACTCCATTCTCTTTATACACTGTTAAATTAAACATCTTAAACAAGTTTATTAAAAAGTCAAACACTTTCATTTTTGGCATATTATCACCAACTCTAAATGTATTTGTGATAGCATTAGTGTCTGCTTCATAAACACCAGTAGATACAGTTGTCCAAGGTGTTCCAGCCCAGAAACCATCTCTCTGTTGAAGTGATACTGTTAAGCCTTGTACCATAGTAAAAGTATTAGTACTTGAAACAGTAAATGGTATGTTTAGAGGATTTGGTGTAAATCCAAAAATATTACCTACACTAATATTAAATGTT
>Ga0181422_1000645_pt1 | contig 11327 bp, 9 predicted proteins | sample 45SPOviralmetaG_FD_130147 | JGI IMG/M metagenome (GOLD analysis project Ga0181422, IMG submission 130147) | Marine viral communities from the oligotrophic San Pedro Time Series (SPOT) site, San Pedro Channel, CA, USA - 45 SPOT_SRF_2013-07-18 | ecosystem: Environmental > Aquatic > Marine > Strait...
TGAAGTGTGGGAAGAGAACTGGGATATTGTTGCAATGTTCCTAAGGATGCAGACACAGTGGAATGTCAGTATGGGCGGGGTTTCTGGTTTAAATTACTCGTCGATGGACTACCTCTGTAGACTGTATGAAGTCAAGGATCCTGTCGCTCTTTTTGAAGGCGTACAGGTGATGGAACTAACCGCACTCGCCAGCCTGAACAAGAAGGACTCCTAATGGCCAAGGTTACAACCGACTTAAAAGTTGTTATAAGAACCGCTGGCGATGCTGGTCTTGATAAATTAACGAGGACTTTAAACGGGCTAGGGCGACAAGCCAAAAGTGCTTCGGCTCCGCTTGATCAAATATCAAAAGAATTAAAAGACGTTCAAAGGACGTCAAAAAATAGCATTGCAAACTTGCGCGGGTATAGAAACGCTTGGCGTGACATTACCGAGCAAGTTGAGGTAGGGAGCAAAGCATTCAAAGATGCTAAGGCTGAGGCAGCAAGGCTTGATAAGCAGCTGCAAAAAGCGGAAGGCAGGAAAGGGAAAGGCTCAGGCGTAGGAGGAAGACTAAGAGGGGCTGCTCAAATTGCAGGAACAGTTGCAGGCGCTGGGGTTTTTGGTGGGCCTGAAGGAGCAGCAGGCGCGTTGATTGGTTCTATTTTTGGGACAAATGGTGCGATTGTTGGCGCTGCTGTTGGCGCTCAGCTTGGGCAGCTAAGGCAGCAAGTCGCAGGAATGGGTGAGCTTGTTGCAAGAGTCAATAGTTTAAAAATTGCACTTGCAGGGGTCAGCACGTCTCAAGAGGATTACAACGTAAGTCTGAAATCCGCCATTGGATTTTCTAAGGATTTTTTAATTCCTGTTGACGACACCATCCAGCAATACACCAGGCTTAAGGCCGCTGTCGTTGGCGCTGGTGGAACGACTAAAGATACAGATCAGGCTTTTCGTGGCATGGCAGCAGCGGTGCTAGCTACTGGCGGAGATGTGCAATCTTTTAATTCTGCTTTAGTCGCCACTGCTCAAGTCTTCTCTAAAGGTAAGGTATCAGCCGAGGAATTGAGACAACAAATTGGAGAAAGGTTGCCAGGGGCTTTTACTATATTTGCTGACTCTATGGGCATTTCTACCCGCGAATTAGACAAGTTGCTTGAGCAAGGCAAGGTAGATCTTTCTAGTTTTAGCACATTTACCAAAACATTGTTTGAACGGTTTGGCGAAACAGCAGGAATTTTAGGTGATGCACCAGAAAAGGCTGGGCAAAGATTGCAAGTTGCGTTAAGTTTTGCCGCTTTGGAATACGGAGGATTTTTCCAAAAAGTTGGCGCTGGCTTCCAAGATTACGCAACAAATCTAGCCAACTTTGCTATTAACAACAAAGAAACATTTAAGCAGCTTTTAGTTGACATAATTGTTTTTGCAAATGACGTTCAAGAAATATTTAGAAGAGCGGCGCAAGCAATAATGCCTGCTTTTGTTGTTGTGGGCAATTTTATTAAAACAAATATTGCACCAATTCTTGATAAAATTATTCCGCCAGTAGCAGCTCTTGCAAGATTAATTTTGCGAGCAGACGCTCCAGATATAGGACGGCCTGTCCCAAGAGGTGAAAAATCTTTAGAGCAAAAACTTACTGAGGCAAGAGAACTTGTTGATGGTTTTTTTGCACCGTTTGACCCTACATCTTTTGGCACTGGCATTAAGACTGGCACTCAATCGTTGAGTGGAGGAGAAGACGCAGGTGGAGGCAGTTCGCTGGCGAAGGTAAAAGACGTAAGTGATGACCTGCTATTTCTTACTCAACAAATGAATGCTGCTAAAAAGGCAGGTGAATTGATTACAGCTGAAGAGTTTAGACTTAGGATTGATATTCAAAAAATTACTGAGAAATTTAATGCTGGCGAAATAACCTTTAATAAAGCCCAACAGGAGTCCTCAAACGCCATTGCACAACACCATGAAAAAACTTTTAGAATACAAGAGCAAATAGCAAAAAAAGACGAGCAAAAAGCAAATGCGTTACGTGAAATTCAGCTAATAACAGGAGAGATAACGCAAAAAGAATTTGATCAACTGCAAATTCACGATAAAGCAAAGAAGATTACTGAGGAATTCCCAGAGCTATTTGAAAAGGTTTTTGAGGCGCTTAAAAATGGAGACGAACCTACGAAAACTTTTGCAGATAGATTAAAAGAAGTGTTTGAGTCAGCAATGGATATTAAAACTGCGTTAGAAAATGTTGGGGTGCAAGCCGTTCAAGGGCTTGGAGACGCTTTTGCAGAGTTTGTAGTAACAGGAAAAGCAAATTTTGCGGAGTTTACTTCTTCAATTTTAAAAGATTTAGCACGAATTTTTGCAAGAGCCGCGTTTTTCAAAGCTCTTTCTTTTATCCCAGGCGTAAGCGAATTTATAGGGCTTGCAGATGGTGGTGTATTGGCTAACAACAAAATTGTTCCCTTTGCCTCTGGCGGGGTTGTAAACAAGCCAACTGTTTTCCCAATGGCTAATGGCATGGGATTGATGGGCGAAGCTGGCCCTGAGGCCATCATGCCGTTGCGTCGTGGTGCAAACGGCAAGCTTGGGGTTGAAGCATCTGGGGGTGCAAGTAACGTGGTAGTCAACGTTGATGCCGCTGGTTCTTCTGTTGAGGGCAATGGCGATGAAGCCGCGCGACTTGGCAAGGCGATTGGTTTTGCAGTACAACAAGAACTAATCAAGCAAAAACGACCTGGAGGCTTGTTGACCGTCTAATGGCTAATTTCCCAGACATTGAACCTGATTACGGCGCTCAAAAAAACAGTGCTCCAGTCGTTCAGAGAGTACAGTTTGGAGATGGCTACGAAGCCAGATTGACGTACGGATTAAATCAAAATCCAAAGGAATGGTCTTTGTCTTTTGTAAACATCACAGAGGCAGAATCTGACACGATTGAGACATTTTTAGACGCTCGTGCTGCTGATAACGCATCATTTGGCTGGCAGCCACCTGGGTCGTCTGTTGCTTACAAATGGGTTTGTGAAAGTTGGTCAAAGTCAATTCCGTACGCAAACCTTGCCACAATTAACGTAACATTCCGCGAAGTATTTGAACCGTAATGGCTGTTGCTGCTTGGGCCGCTAGTACCGCATTTACTATTGGTGACATTCGTCGCGCATCAACAGAGCAACCATCTGGCCTGTTCTTTCGGTGTACGACTGCTGGAACGTCAGCGGCAACAGAACCGGGATGGCCGAACAATCCTGGCGATACCGTCACTGACAACACTTGTGTATGGACAGGCATCGTTTCAGCGTATGAAGAGCTTGCCAAGGTCAACCCCAGTGCAATTATCGAGCTATTTGAGCTAAGGCTGGAGTCAGCGTTGCATGGCAGCAACGATGTGTACCGGTTTCATGCGGGATCCAATGCTGACGTGACCGGCAATATTGTTTTCAACAGTCAAGCTTATAGCCGCGTGCCTCTTAAAGCTGACGGCTTTGAGTACACAAACACCGGTACTCTGCCTCGGCCAACATTAACTATTAGCAATCTCGACAGCACGATTTCAGCATTGTTGTTGGTGGTCAACGCTACAACGAGTGGAAATGACCTTGGTGGAGCGGAAGTCTTACGAATTAGGACATTAAAAAAGTATCTTGACGGCGAAAGCGCAGCGGACCCTAATGCACAGTTTCCTCAAGAACGTTGGTTTGTTGACCGCAAATCGAGCGAAACGCGAGACAGCGTGACGTTTGAGCTGGCGAGCAAGTTTGACCTAGCTGGTCAAAAGATTCCACGGCGTCAGATTATTGCCAACGTTTGCCAGTGGAAGTACCGCAGCAGCGAGTGTAGCTACACCGGCAGCAACTTTTTTGATGCCAATGGCAACACCGTTAGCACGTTGGCTCAGGACGTTTGCGGGAAGCGAGTGTCTAGTTGCAAGCTGCGGTTTGGCAATAATGCTGAACTGCCGTTCGGCTCATTCCCTGGAGCGGGCTTAAGCAAGTGATGCGTCTTTCAGAAGCTATGAAGGCTGAAATATTGGAATACGCTAAGGCTGAGGCCCCACGCGAGTGCTGTGGATTGGTTGCTGTTGTGAAAGGGCGGCGCAAGTATTTCCCGTGTCAGAATATTGCTGAGACACCAGATGAGCACTTTGTTCTAAGCGGTTGGAACGCTGTAGAAGATCAAGGAGAGGTGATCGCTATTGTCCACAGTCACCCAACAACCAACCCTGAGCCATCTACAGCTGATCGCGTGGCTTGCGAAAAGTCAGAGCTGCCATGGTTCATCGTCAATCCCAACACTGAGGGTTGGGGCTACTGCGAGCCAGCTGGTTTCGAGTTGCCGTATGTGGGGCGGGGTTTTGTATTTGGCGTGGTGGACTGCTACACGCTTGTGCGGGATTGGTATGCAAGGGAGTACAGCATTCAGTTGCGTGACTATGACCGGCGTGACAAATTTTGGGAGCGTGGTGAGAGTTTATACATGGATAACTTTGCGGCGGAGGGCTTTCATAAGATCCCGGTTACAGAGGTGCAACCCGGTGATCTGCTGTTGATGCAACTGGTTTCGTCGTTGCCGAACCATGCAGCGATTTATCTAGGGGACCAACAAGTGCTGCATCATGTGCAGGGCAGGCTGTCCAGTAGGGATGTTTATGGGCTTGGCAGCTATTATGGGAAGAGCACTGCTTGCGCCTTGAGACATGAAAGTCGTTAAGGTCTACGGCGCACTTAGAAAGCGGCTAGGCCAATGTCGATTTGAATTTGACGTAGCGACACCAGCGCAGGCGATCAAAGCGTTATGTGTCAACTTTCCAGGATTAGATAAGTGGTTGATTGATAGCGAACAAGACGGCGTTGGTTATCGAGTAACGGTAGGCAAAGAAAAAGTCACTGAAGAAAATGTTGCGCCTTTGTTAATGCCGTTCAGTGACCGTGAGGTTTTCAGCATCACGCCTGTGGTTGCTGGTGCGGGTCGTGGGGTCGGTCAAATTCTTGCTGGTATTGCTTTGATAGGGCTCGCAGCTGCTGGTGGGGCAGGTTTTTTTGGTGCTGCATTTGCAAAAAATGTCGGTTTGTTTGCTGTCGCAACAAACGTTGGCATCTCTATGACCTTGAGTGGCATTGTTGCACTGATCTCGCCGCAGCCTGACTTAAGTGATATGGACGATGATGCGCGGCTAGAATCGTTTACTTTCTCTAACGTACTTAATACATCGCGCCAAGGTCTGGCGCTTCCTATTGCTTACGGGCGAGTGTTCGTTGGATCAGCAGTGCTGTCCAGCGGTCTTGACGTTGATCAGGTGCAGGTATGACTGAGACCAAATACATTGTTGGTGCGGGTGGCGGCAAGATCGGTGGTGGTGGGACGCCAACTGAGGCAGACGATACGCTCCAGTCGAAACAGTTTGCCAGCGTCCTTGACGTAATTAGCGAAGGCGAAATTGAGGGCCTTGAGGGCGGCAATAAAGGTATTTTCTTAGATGACACACCGATTGAGGCCGATGACGGCAGCAACAACTTTGAGGGCTTTGCGGTTGCTACCCGTGTTGGAACGCAAGCTCAGACTCATCTTGCCGGATCATTTAACACAACTGAAAGGGAACAAGGCGTTGGCGTTAAGGTTCTTAAAGACACCCCAGTAACTCGTAGCATTACAGACACAGATGTCGATCGTTTGCGCGTCACGCTAACGATTCCATCACTGCAAAGAGTTAAAGACAAAGGGGACATTATTGGTTACAGGGTCAGCATTAAAATTCAAATTCAGTACAATAACGGCGGGTATAATGATGTTATTGATGACAAAATTACCGGCAAGAGCAGCAGTGTTTATCAACGAGATTATTTAATCAACTTAACTGGCGACTTCCCTGTTGATGTGCGGATGGTGCGGGTAAGCGACGACGAAACAAGCCAGAAAAAAGCTAACATAACAATTTTCCAAAGTTATACTGAGATTATTGATGAAAAGTTCCGCTACCCAAACTCAGCATTAGTCGGTCTGCGGTTTGATTCAAGCCAGTTCAGTAGCATACCAAAACGTAAATATCTAATTCGCGGGATCAAGGTAAAGATTCCAAGTAATGCGACGGTTGACCTGCAAGGTAAATATCAAGGCGGCTTGACCTACTCCGGAATCTGGGATGGCACATTCCAAGCCGCAACATGGACAAATGACCCAGCTTGGTGTTTATACGACTTGTTGATTAGTGAGCGTTATGGTGCAGGCGTTCCAGAGTCAACGCTTGATAAGTACGACTTTTTTGCAATTAGCCAGTATTGCAATGAACTTGTCGATGATGGAGCAGGCGGCCAAGAGCGACGTTTCAGCGTCAACATTCTGATTAACAGTAGAGAGGAGGTTTATAACGTCATCCAGCAGATGACGGCTATTTTCCGTGGCATTGCGTATTACGGTGCGGGAACGCTGCAGCTATTGCAGGACAAGCCATCTGACCCTCAGTACCTGCTTGGCCCTAGCAACGTTGTTGATGGCCTTTTTCAATATCAAGGCACGTCCCAAAAAGCACGTCACTCCGTGGTTGTTGTGGCTTGGCAGTCATACGACACTCGTGGAGATCTTGAATATGAATACGTTGAAGACCATGCTGCGGTTGCCAAGTACGGCATCATTAAAAAGGACATCAAGGCAATCGGTTGTTACAGCCAAGGGCAGGCGCACCGCATTGGCAAGTGGACACTGCTATCTGAGCAAAATCTGACTGAAACGATTCAGTTCAGCGTTGCACTTGAAAGCGGCATCGTTTTGCGACCTGGCATGGTCATTGATATTGCAGATCCAGTTCGATCTGGAGCGCGTCGTTCTGGTCGCGTTATCGAGGCAACCACAACAGAAATTACAACAGACAGTGCTGATGATTTGTTTCTTTCATTGGCGGCTGCTAATAATCCGAAGCTGTCAGTAATTTTACCGACTGGATTGGTTGAGCAAAGAAATGTTCCTGTTGGTGGCATCAAAGGTGTCGGTGGTCAAGAGGGTAGCTCTGTTGGAGATTTTCACCTTGAGAATGGAGATGTTTTGTTGCTTGAAACCGGCAGCGACTACGCATTGCAAGGCGATTTAATTCCTGACGGAGTAGTGATTGACGTTATTAGTGCATTTAGCGAAGCGCCAGCCGTTGGATCAGTATTTTTATTCCAAAATGACGATATTCAATCTCAACAGTTCCGTGTTGTATCTGTAGTTGAGTCTGGAGAAGGCGTTTTTGGCGTCAGCGCCGTTGCATATAACAGCACTATTTATGACGCAGTCGAGAATGGCAATGAACTAACCGATCGTGATATTAGCGATCTGACGTTAATTCCTAACCCGGTCGATAACATTAGCATTACAGAGTTTTTGTACGAAGAATCTAATAGCGTCTTCGTTGGCGCGGTAGTTGGCTGGGGCCACGATCGCAGAAATGTCAGTGAATTTCGTGTCAAGTATCGAATAGACGATGGCAACTGGAAATCTGTCAGCACGTCGTCTCCTTCAGTAACACTGCGGAATCTGCGTGCAGGGCGGCTGTATGTTCAGATCCAAGCTAAAAGTCCCTTGGGCAAAGGCAGCCAAATTACGTCTGCAGATTTGCAACTACTTGGAAAAACTGCTGCACCGGCAAATGTAGCTGACTTCAGCATGATTGCCGTCAACGGGCAAGCGCGTTTGACTTGGGCGGAATCTACTGATTTAGATGTTCGGATTGGTGGTTATGTGCGTCTCCGCCATTCGCCTGATTTGAGCGGTGTTACGTGGCAGAAATCAACCAGCATTTCTAGGAAACTTCCAGGTTCTGCGACTGAAGCGTATGCGGACCTTAAGGCTGGCACGTACAGTGCCAAGTTTGTTGATTCTGGTGGCCGCGAAAGCTTAGTCGCAGCATTAATTGAATTTACGAAAGCTGATCTGGACAGCGTTGAAGTTGTTGGGGCTTTGAGTTCTACAGAAGACCCGTCATTTGCTGGCACTAAAACTAATTTAACAGTTGACACCGTAAACAATGAGTTAGAGCTGGCCGCAAGCGGCGACGAGGGGTTCACTAATGGTCTTTTTATCTCAGAAGATAGTGACTCTGCATTGGCGCTCGAAGATGACAGCCTACTTTTGCAACAGGGCAACAACAAGTTGCATACATCAGGGACATATGTCTTTAACGGTGGGAATACGTTTGTATTGAGCGATGTTTTTAGCATCAGACTGAACAGCACTGTTCGGGCTCGTGCCTTCTACCCGTATGGCGAACGCATTGATGATGTGCCCGATTTCGACTCGATGATCGACTTTGATGGTGGTGAGCCAAATAATTGTGACGTTGAGTTGTATATCCGCACCACGCAGGACGATCCAGCAGGCTCCCCCACGTTTACAAGTTGGCGTCCTTTCAACAATGCAGAGTTCAAGGCTCGTGGCTACCAAGTCAAGGCAGAGTTCAGCACTGGAAGTTCGCAAGAGCAAATTTCTGTTGATCAACTGCGTATTCAGGCCGCAATGACAAGGCGTTCAGCGACTGGCTCGGTAACGACTAGCACTAGCGCAGACGTGTCGGTGGCTTACGGCAATGGCAACAAGTTTTACGTTACGCCGTCCGTTGGCATTGTCTTCACGACTAACGCATCAGGTGATTACTACGTCATCAGCAATTCTTCGGCTACCGGATTTGACGTGTCGGTCTACAATTCCAGTAATACCCGGATTGCCAAAGTGGTGAACTGGACTGCCGTTGGTTACGGGATTGGCTGATGTCCTTTGTAAACGAGACAAAATCTACTCCTATCCAGAATGACACTGGCTCGAACGTCCGGGCGGATATTAACCTCAACATGGCTGCTATTTACAGCCTGAATGCGAGTTCGTCTGAGCCTCCTGCTAACAATTCTGTCGCCAGAATGATTTGGGCAGATGAAAGCAATAATGAGTTGAAGATCAGAAACGGGACTAACACATCATTTATTACCATTGGCTCTTTAAACGAGACCAACCTTGGGCTAGCAAAGGTTGACAGCCCAGTTTTTACGGGCAACGTCACCGTTCCTGCTGGGACAGAAAGCAGCCTGTCGGTCAGATTTGCCGGGGACAATAACACTGGGTTTTACAGAGACTCCTCAGACGATTTCAGTATCGTCACTGGCGGAACGCGGCGTGTTCAGGTTAATACCAATGGCATCACGATTCGTGATCGCAAAGCACTAAGGCTGCGGGATACCAGCAATAGCAACTATGTTGCGATTCGCGCTCCATCAAATGTAAGCAGCAACGTCACGCTGACTTTGCCAAGCGATGATGGCAACGCAAATGATGTATTGCAATCAGATGGCAGCGGAAACTTAAGCTTTGCTGCTCCGCCAAGCACTGTGCCAACTGGTTCAGTTCATCTAATGGCAACTACCACTGTGCCATCTGGATATTTGAAGTGTAATGGTAATGAAGTTAGTAGAACGACTTACGCTGCTTTATTCGCGGTTATTGGGACGACGTGGAATACAGGGACGGTAAGCAGCGCATCATTTGCTTTGCCAGATTTACGTGGTGAATTTGTTCGCGGTTGGGACAACAATCGTGGCGTAGATAGTGGCCGTAGTTTTGCTTCGTCACAGGGCGACAGCAACAAGTTGCACAATCACGTTTTCCCTGGTGACGATCAACTGACGAATGCTGACGGGCAAGGCGGGTGGACGGACAGGCAAACTGGATCATTTACTTATGACGCCACAAGTGTAACTAGCGGCAACGGCAACGTATATCGCACCAGCGATCAGGGTGGCAATGAGGCAAGACCGCGTAACATTGCAATGATGTACGTCATCAAGACTTAACTACCATGGCTGACCGCAAGATTTCGGAGCTGTCTGCACTGGCTGCAGGCGGCCAGGCAAACGACGATTTGCTTACAATTGTTGACGTTAGCGAGGCTGCTGCGGCTGACAAAAACAAGAAGATAACGCTTCAAAACTTCTTTAAAGGCATCCCTAGCGCGGTTTGTATTGGAACGACGACCGTAGGCAACAGCCTTGCGGATAATCTGACAGTCGATAATTCAACAAGTATTACCAATAACTGCGGAATAACAATTCGCTGTGGAACGGCAGGTGAGGGGGCAATTTATTTTTCTGATGGCACGTCAGGCAGCGCGGAAACGCGAGGAAAGGTTGTTTATGACCATGGTGGGGACTATATGCAGTTCTCTACGCTTTCTAACGAGCGTCTGAGAATTACTAGTGAAGGAAACTTGGGGATAGGAATCACCACTCCAGGTGCAGGGCTACACATTTCTGATGCAACTGAGGCTTCTATAAGGCTTACTAATAACACCGGAGTTGTTGGAGATTTAACCAATATTGGATGGAAATTTCAAGGCTTAGCTTCTAATGCTGCTAGTAATGCCAATGGCCTAAGTATACTTTCAGATACAACTGAAAGACTCAGCATTAGTACCGCAGGAGATGTAACGATAGATGGCGACCTTACAAATAATGCAACCAGAGCGCAAGGTGAAAACGGCTATAGATTTGGAAATGCCGCGACACATGTTTTGTCGAGAGCAGTTGGTGCTTCTAGTACTGTTCTTGATGTGTATGGAAATGTGGGCAGATTTAGGCTCATGGGTGATGGTGACGCACAAAATACTAATAACAGTTACGGAGCAATTTCAGACGTCAAGCTAAAAGAAAACATTGTCGATGCTAATTCACAATGGGATGACATTAAGGCCGTACAAGTTCGCAACTACAGTTTCAAGGCTGAAACGCAAAACTCCACGCACACACAGATTGGTGTAATTGCACAAGAATTAGAAACAGTTTGCCCAGGGCTTGTCAAAGACAACATTGACGAGGATGCGGACGGGAATGAGCTAGAGACAGTAACTAAAACCGTTTCTTACTCTGTCTTGTATATGAAGGCCGTTAAAGCTTTGCAGGAAGCCATGATCCGCATTGAGGCCCTTGAGACTAAAGTCGCGGCTCTTGAAGCTGAGTAATAGTAAACCGCCCCATGGCAACGTGGGGCTCTGAAGTTATACTGACCCATCGCTTTTTTTTTGATGGCAAACATCTACAACTGGACAGCCTGATGCAAAGACCTGACCCAATGATCCCCTGCAAGCCAGGGGCAGAAGATACTGAGGCCATGGCGAATCGAGTGTCGTGGCTCCAGATGCTATTTATGCTTGAAGGTCGCGACAAGCCTGATCATCCACAACGTGGTCTGTACACCGGACTACATAAACGTCACTTCTCAACTTTCCCTGGTAGTGACGAGAATTGATCCTGCAGAACACATCCAAAACCGTCCATTGACTGGGGCAGTTAATGTACCTACGGAAAACGTTTTCTCTTCCAAAAATGATCAAAGCA